>BNJU01000110.1_pt1 | contig 32848 bp, 59 predicted proteins | sample 8539281 | NCBI WGS metagenome assembly BNJU01 (sample SAMD00202456, study PRJDB9452) | human saliva metagenome | isolation source: human saliva | place: Japan
CTTGACATTATTAGTTTCGTCCACTCACATAGAAGTTACATACCGCTGGTATGATAGAAAGGGACTGGAATGGCCAGAAATAGAAACTCACATGAAACTAGAAAAATACTGAGAGTCTCTAAAGATTTATTTTTAGAAAAAGGATTTGATAATACGTCAATACAAGATATCATAGATGGTTTAGGTGGATTAACAAAAGGTGTTATCTATCATCATTTTGAGTCTAAATATGATATACTTCAAACAATCATTAGCGAAAATAATCAAGAAATTTTAAATTATAATTGGAGAGGAAATACTGGATTAGAAAGATACAAAATTCTTTGATGGACTCTTTTCTAATTTTGAACACCCAAAAGGCTTGTATACTCTGGCCTCGATGCTAAGAAGTCCACGTTTGTGTTAGGGGAGCAGTATCTAGGGTCTATTTTCTGATTTTTACCCGAAATTAGAGAAAAAGTTTACGAAGGAGTTGAAGATGGTCTATTAAAACAGAATATCCAGAAGAGCTAGCAGATTTAATTGTTTTAACTCTAAATATTTTGGATCTGTTTTCAAATTTCTGTCATTAGTAGAATTAAAAGCGCAAATGAATTTCTATTAAACTTACTTTTGAAGGTCTAGGGGACAGTTAATTTCTGATGAAATGATGGAGGTGATTTTCAACTTATTCGATCACTTATAGTAAATAAGTAGTTGCATGACATGCTTGTTAATACAAATTTCTATTTATGTATTATCAATTGAATGAATTATTTTACATAATTTATAATTAAAAATAAACTATACTTTTAAGTGTGTTATTAAAAATTCATTATACATACTGTAGGTATGTTTTGTTTTTAGCGTATACATACTTAAAGTAGGTCATATTGACATTGTCTGAAGAATAAAGCTTATTTTAAATATTTGTCGAGATTAGTCTGAATAGTTTATTCTTTATTTACGCTTTGGAGGAAATAATTTATGTTGTCGCTTATTAAAATTGAATTAAATAAAGTTTCTAAATCTAAATTATTTTTAGCCTGGTTGATGTACCATATTTATAGTGTTAGGTATTACAGCAATCATTATTATGGGTTTAGGTACTGACAATAAAACTAGAGAATTACTGGACAGGATTCTAATGTTATTAGAATTACTGGTAAATGAAGGTTGGGCAATTGTAGCTTCATTGTTTTCATCTTTATTACAAAAGCAGCATTTTTGATTTTCGAATCTTATTTATTATCTACGATTATTATTGATGAATTTAAACGAAGAACAATTTTTCAGTTGTTTTCTTACCCTATTTCTAAAATAAAGTTACTTTTGGGGAAAAATTTTTCAGTCATTCTAATAGACATTTATTGCCCATTTTTCTGCACTATTTAGTGATTCAATTATTCATTAGATTCAAGGCTGTTGTCACTGAATCTAGTTATATCCTCTAGCTAAACAATTAATTAACTTAGCTGGAATAACGTTTGCAACAGTACTAATAGGGTTACTACCATTTGTTTTAGGTATGATTAAGCATTCAACAGCTATAACAATGCTTTACAGGACTTGGTTTAGCAGCATTACTTTCAAATGTAAGTCCAGGAAGTTTATCTAATAATATTGCTGATAACTTATTCTTTTGATATTTGCAAGTTTCATAGCTTTAATGATTACTTCATTTTCAATTTTTAATATTTCAAGACAAGATATTAGTATCAAAATAGCATAGTTGAGTTCAATCGAAGGAAAGTGATAATTCCTTGATGATTTCTATAGAGACTGTATAAGTTAGTATTTATGCTCCGGGAGAAAAATTTCTTTGCATTTAAAGCTGGATATAGAAAGAGAGATAGAAATGAGAAATATTGTTGAAATAAAAGAAGTTTTTAAAACAATTGATAAAGAAGAAATTTTAAGTGGGATCAACCTTCAAATTGCTGAAAGGCGAAATCTATGGTAGGACCGAATGGTGCTGGAAAAACAACGTTAATGAAATGTATGTTATCCTTATCAACAATTACATCAGGTAGTATTGAAATTTTTGGGAAAAATCTACAAGAACACAGAGAAGAAATCCTAAGTCAGATTGGAAGTATTATTGAATCACCAATTTTTATGATAATACATGCAAAAGAAATTTTGGAAATTCACGCTCAGTATATGGGGAAAAATATTATTGAATCAGATATAATAAGAGCCTTTAAGAATGGTCGGATTAAAGAATACGACTAGTAAAAGATTTTTCGATTAGGAATGAGGCAAAGGCTTGGCTTTAGCTCGTGCCTTTCTAACAAAACCTAAATTGTTAATTTTAGATGAGCCAATCAATGGTTTAGATCCAATAGGAATTCAAGAAATTCGAAATCTTTTGTTGTCGCTTAAGGAGCATGGAATTACAATACTAATATCGAGTCATATATTATCGAAAATATCTGATGCAGATAAAATTGGTTTTATCAAAAATGGAGAAATTGTAGAACAGGTCTCTATAGAAAGAGATTAGAGAGAGAATATTGACTTAGAAGAATATTTTACGTCACATTTTCTAAATTAAATTAAGAATTATGAGGTAGATTAAGGATGAAACAATTGATAAAGGATCATCAGAAGGCTTTTTATGTTTTCATGATATTTAATATACTGGTTCCTTTAACTAATATTGCTTTTGCTTATTCTATTAAAGGGATTATTGATAGTGGAATGTCCCAAAATGAAGATGCCTTAACTCAAGCAGTACTAGTAGGAGCTACTGTTATTTTCTATCTATGCAGGACTCAACTTTATATCTCCTTCGATTGAGAAATAAACTTGTTAGGCAAATCATGTCAAGATACAAAAACAAGGTGTTCCAATCTATTTTAGATAGCGATTATAGAGAATTTTCTATGAAAATCAGGGAAGTTTATTTCGTATTAACCGAAAATATGAAGAAAATTGAGCAAGATTATCTCCACCAGTATTTTTAATATTTCAAAAACCTTTCCCTTAATGATTTTTCACTCTAGCTATGTTTATAGGTACTGGTTTTTGACTTTATTAGTTATCATTGCTAATGTTATTCCGATAATAATTTCAGGATTTATTGGACAAAAATCAGCTCTCTACAAAATAGTGCTATGATTGCAGATCAGAAGTATTTAGCTAAGGTTAAAGATATTTTAGCAGGATTTCTTGTTATCAAAAGTTTTTAATGTGAAAGAGTCTATCTGAGGATTATAGTCATGAAAGTGAAAATTTGATGAAATAAATTTTTATAAAAGGAAATTTGATGTTTTAGCTAATGTTATTTCGCAGCTTTCAGGGATGATTGTGGTAGCCTTTGGTGGAGTGAATGTATCTTGTTTTTAATGGCCATACCACAATTGAAGTGTAACAGCTATTGTTCAACTGGTCATTTTTGTAGTAATGCCACTAAATGAAGTTGGCATGGGAGGAGTAAATTCCGTGAAGGTCAGGCACATTAGATGCATTTGAGGTAAAAGATGTAAGCGAACTTCAGACTGGTGAAACGAAAGAAAATTTCGATGATGTTATTTTCTTTTTCAAATATAGACTTTTCTTACTCCTAATACTGAAGAAAATATTTTTAACCATTTATCTTGAAAGATTCAAAAAGCAAAAATTGCAAATTGTAGAACGTCAGGTAGTGGGAAATCAACTTTGCTCAATCTGTTGTTACGTTTTTATGATGTAACAAGTGGACACATCTCCATTGATAATATAGATTTGACGCTATTTCAGCAGGGAGCCTTTATAACTTAATGACGATTGTTCAACAAGACGTTTATATCTTTGATGATACTTTCAAGAGCAAAATATTACTTCATCACTCTCTTCACTGATGAGGATATAAAGCAGCGGTACAGCAGTCAGGTTTTAGAAAAGTTATGTTTAGAAAATGAATCTGGCTTACAAACTTTATGTGGAGAGAATGGATCAAATTTATCTGGCGGACAAAAACAAAGAGTTAGTATTATGCGTGCCTTGATTCGAAAAACACCAATCTTATTATTGGGATGAGGCTACTTCATCTTTGGATAACTGGCAACTACTGAAATTGAAAAAGTTCAATCTTGGATATTCAGAAATTTGACTGCACTTAGTAACCTGCATGTTGAATGAGAACATTTTTGAAAAATACGATAGAATTCTCTTATGAAAGATGATGTTGTTTGAAGATGGTTCTTTCAGTGATTTGATGGATAGGAGAGGTGAGTTTTATAAGTTGTTTTGAGTTGAGTGTGTAATCTCTTTCGTTCTATAATATAGAAGTTTACTAGCGACCACATGTTGAGTGTGTAGGTCTGCTGGTAAAAGTGCAAAAACCTTGTAACGAGGACACTGTAAAGCCTTGATTGTAAGGCTATTTTTGTGATAGAATATAGGTAGTTATAATCAAGAGTAACTAAGAAGTAGTAAAAATATTAGATATAAAATTAATCAAGATATAGGAAGATAAAATGACAGAAATTGATAAAAAGAATTTAAAAAAATTATCTTTGTTTTTACATTTGGAATTACTTATATAGCTTGGGGGCTTCTTGCCATCTTTACGCAATCTCATATTTTTGGATTAGAAAACAATTATAGGAAGAACATTACATATAGTAGGTGCACTTGGACCAGCTATTGCAAGTGGCTTTTTATTTGAAAAAGAATAATATAAAAATTTAAACATTTTTCTATTTAGTAAGAAAGGAAAATAGTAGTATTTATTTCATTATTCATTTTGTTAGCAATTTTGATACTATTTTTCTGTATCTTCCTTAGAATTAAATGGAGTATCAATTTACCTGATGCCACTATTCTTTATTCAATTAATTTTTTTGGTGGTGGGTCATGAAGAATTAGGATGGAGAGGCATACTACAGCCATTACTTGATAAAAAAATATACTTATTGGCAAATCTAATTTGATTGTAGGATCAATTTGGGGAATATGGCATCTGCCCTTATGGTTTATAGTTGGAGAAAGTCATCAAGATTTCCTTTTTATTTTATTTTTTTATATATCATTATTTTTTTAAGTTTTGTTTTAGGGCTTCTTTACCGTCAAAACGAAATCTGTGGGATATTGTATATTTATTTCATGCGTTCGCAAATTTGTTAAATCTCTATTTTGTGTTGAAAAGATTAATCTTACTTTTTATTATCATTTTTTTATAGCTTATTTAATTTATACAATATTGCAGTAATAAATTAGTAGGAAAAAAGTAATTAGATATATAAAAGAAGATACACCACATGAGGTGAAGTTTGTTGTATGTGCTAATCGTTCAAAAATCAGAAGGACTAGAGATGTATATGTTGGAATTGTATCAAAATCCCTCTTATAAAGATCTAGTCGCATTTGGGTCCTTAAAAGAAGGAAAATGAATTTGTATCCAAAATAACTGGATATACTCTAGAAAATGAAGATGATTTTTGTTTAAGGTAATAAAGTAGAAATAACGAACAGTTTAGATGAAAGGTTTAGAATAAACATGAGTCTCTTATTTGAAGAATTTAAAACCATTTGTTTCCATTTTAAATCGAGTCGGAATTACACCAACACTGATGGGTTCTTTGGGATTGGAGTTTAGAACGAAAGAAAATTGGGAGCCATCTGATATTGACATTCATGTGCCTGGTGACCCTAGAGGTTGGGAAGCACCTGATCATCTCAGAATTTATGACTGGGACAAGATAATGAAAGTGATGAAAGACTTAGGCTACGTCTTAATAGACATTCATGAGCATGAATTCCAAAAGGATAGAGTGAGTGTTGAATTTGGAAGTATCGATTCTTTACCTGATTTTGCAGGAGTTTCGGAATCGGATATAGAGCTTATTCACATTGAAGGCATCACTTTTCGTCTTCCAAGTCTGGAGCAGTATCTAAGTATTTACAAAGCTTCTTCTCAAGACTCCTATCGAAATGATCACAATGACAATAAGGATTTTAAAAAGATCGAGTGGCTGGAAAGACATTTGTAAATTATCATATGAAAAGTAGTAAGTTGTAAGACTGGCTACTATGTTATTTTTTATCATCATTTTTTTATTGGTTATTTAATTTATACTATATTGGCTAGTAATTAGAATTAGTAATGAAAAAGCAGGTGGAAAAAAATTGTAAAAAGAGCCACAGGACTTTTTCTGGGATGGATATCACGCATATTTTTGGATTTAGATGGATACTATTGGGAAGTTTCATGGGGACCGAAATTTTTCAATTTGATGAAAATGGATTGCTGAAATTTTGAGGATAAATAGGGAAAAGAGTATGCCATAAAGTAAGGAATATTTGATTTTGAAGGAGGTAATCATAGTGAATGAATTTAATGAATTTGTTCGTGAGATTTTTCCCATGACAGGTGATATTGTCATAAGATCCATGATGGGCGGATACCTTATATATTTTAACGGTAAGCTGATAGGTGACATTTGCGATAATGAACTATTTTTTTAAAGAGAACGCCGACATCGGACAAACTTCTTGCAGACTCAGAATTGCGTTATCCGTATGAGGGTTCAAAAGACATTGATGTATGCATTCGACAGATTTGAGGATATGGATTTGATTAATGAACTACTGAAAGGTATGTATGAGGAACTGCCAGAAAAAGAAACCCAAGAAAGCTAAATGAGACAAACAAGCTTCAGTTTGTTGAACTTAGCAAGGTATAAATTTCTATGAAATGAAACCTATAAAACTTGTACAAATATTGTAGGGTATGAAAAGAAGTCTTTCCTCTATACTAAAAATAAACCGAAAGAAAGGAGGAATCGAAATGAATATTATCAAGTCGTTTAACAATACGATTGATTACCTTGAAACAGTTCTTGATGATGAGATTGATGAAAAAGAAAAGTAACTCAGTTATCAGGATATTCGTATTCAATGTTCAGTCGCTTGTTTTCTATTCTGACTGAAACAACGCTCTCAGAATATTTAAGAAGTAGAAGATTAACGGAAGCAGCCGTTATATTAAGAGATACGGATGAAAAAGATTATTGATGTTGCTTTTCAAATTTCGGATACGAGTCATCGGATTCATTTGGAACTGCTTTTAAGAAATTTTTCATGGATTTACTCCTTCAGAGGTGAGAAACGGGAAACCATTTAAATTAGTTTCACGGGTCCAATTAGCACTAAGTGTAAGAGGAGGAAGAAGCATGAATATTACAATTCAAAAAGAAAAACAAAGCATTTACAGTTGCAGGAATCAATGAACAAAACATCAATTCATCATTATGTCCGAGTATTTGGGATAAGCTATATGAAAAATATAGCAACGATGAGCTTGTGAGTTTGGGAAGCGGTCAAAGTATGGGCGTTTGCCATGATGTGGAAAAATCTAAGCACAATAAATTATATGGCTGGTTATATCGTTAATGATGCAGACAAAGCCACAAGTATGGGCTTAGATGTTTTGGAAGTGGAAGAAGCAGAGTATGCAGTTGTAGAATTAGTAGGAAGTGTTCCGGAGTGCATTCATAACGGGTGGAAATATGCAATGGAACTATTCTTCCCTGAGCATGGCTATATTCATTCAGGAAAACCTGATTTTGAATATTACTATGAAGGTGATATGCACAGCAAAGACTACAAAATGGAACTTTGGATTCCGATAACTAAAGCTTAAAAACCAGCTTGTCGAGCTGGAAAAATTTCAGTTTGTCGAGGTAATACCTTTTAACGAAAAGCTTATGATATCGTTAAAAACTTTATAGAACAGACATGACTACCTGGCATAATTAGTGTTCACTCGTTTTCCATGTTGAGGCCGTACCACTGCTTGTCCGAGCTAAGGCATTAGCGAAGTAGAAGTAGATGCTCCGCCCATGGGATAGGACTCGTAGAATGAGGAGGGAAACCGACGAAATGATACGGTAAGTCCGAACCGCTGAGTGCGTGGCTATGCTCTTCCGATATGAGACAGTCGAAAAGTAGAAGGGGATGGTATTGGTGTCAATCAATGAGTAACAAAGTAACAGCATGATTCGAAATATTTGTTTGTAATTTGCGGAGGAACATCAATATGGATGGAATAACAAAAGATTCTATAGAAACGGCTAAACTAATGAAACAATTATGGCCCCACTTGACCGATAAAGAAGCTATTGATGAAGTAAAAAGATATACGAATGGCAAAAATACTGCAATCTTTACTGAAGTTGAAGGTGACACAATTGTAGGTCTAGCACTATGTTCACTCAGATTTGACTATGTTGAAGGTTGTAAATATAGTCCTGTGGGATTCTTAGAAGGGATTATTGTCGACGAGGAATATCGTTTAAAGGGTATTGCTAAAAACCTCTGTACAAAAATGTGAGGAATGGGCGAAAAATAAAGGATGTAAAGGAATTTGCAAGTGACTGTACTTTAACGAATACGGATTCTATAAGATTTCATCTCAATATTGGATTTCAGGAGGCAAATAGAATTATTCATTTTAAGAAGAAATTATAATTTCAGAACGTGGTCAAAATTTATGTATCTTTAGAAAGTGTGAAAGATTGGACGAACAAATTTTTTTGATGGGTGGAAATCCGCCGATAAAGAACCATATGATTGTTAATAAAATTGTGTCATCAAGGAAGATCGAAAGAATTGTCATTTTTACAGTTTATCGAGAAAATTGGGAACCGTATATGAAAAAGTACACGGAAGTTTTCCGAAGCCATTTTTCTAACCTAAACACTGATTACATACTCTTGGACACTGAGCAGATTAATTTTGATAGCTATCTAGATGCTGATCTAATTATTATCGGTGGTGGAAATACGGAAAAGTATCTAGCTACTTACGTCAATCAGGAGTTCAAAAATTATATCGATCGTATGCTGAATAAAGGGGCGAAAGTTATGGGGTTTTCTGCAGGAGCCCTATTATTAGGAGAAAAAGTCTATGTTTCACCTAATGATAATTCAGATCATCAGATAAAGATAAAAAATGGGTTGGGACTTTTTAGTCAGTTTTTAATTAGTGTCCATTATGATTCATGGAATGATAAAGCTAATAAGGATAGAGCTGAAGAACTCGTTAATGTTCCCATAATTCCACTAAATGATCATTCCTGTCTTGTATTGGATAAACTTGGAAATATCATAGAGAAAATTGACTAGTTTCCATTATCTAAATCTTGATCTAGGTAACTCAAAGTGTAGACGAACTGGATAGGTTACTAGTGAAAACTGCAAAAAGTGTTGTGAAATGAATCGGAGAGTGCTTGATGGATTTTAGTAGTAAGATAACCATAAATAAAGGCTGGTCAGATGATAAAAAATATTGTGTGACAGATCAAAATCAGCAAAAATATTTCTTGCGTGTTTCTGATAAGGATAAGTTAGATTCTAAAAAATTTGAATTTGATATGATGGAGAAGGTGGCTTCTCTTGGAGTTCCGATGTGTAAACCGATTAGCATAGAACTCTGTGATGACGAAGTGCATTCTTTACACGAATGGATAGACGGGAAAGATGCAAGAGAAACCAATTTAACTGTTTCAAAAGAACAACAATACACTTACGGAGTAGAAGCAGGAAGTATCCTTCGAAAAATTCATTCTCTTCCTGTTACAGAAGTTCGTGAAGATTGGGAATCCTTTTTTAATCGTAAAATTGATGACAAAATCAAAAAATACAAAGAATGCCCCGTTCAATACGAAAATGGTCAGATTTTTATTGATTTTTTAAATGCAAATCGAGAATTGTTAAAAGACAGACCTCAGGTTTTCCAACATGGAGATTATCACATTGGGAATTTCATGATTGGAAAAGATCGCAAAATTTATGTCATTGACTTTGATCGATTTGATCTTGGAGATCCTTGGGAGGAATTCAATCGTATTGTATGGTCTGCTCAAGTCTCTCCTCTTTTGCCTCTGGTATGATAGATGGATATTTTGAACATAAGGTTCCGGATTTATTTTGGAAGCTTCTTGCCATCTATATTCTAAGTAACTTAGTGGGAGCACTTCCCTGGGCTGTACCTTACGGAGTTGAAGAAATAGCAGTAATGCAACATCAAGCTAAGAAATTTTTAGAATGGTATGATGATATGAAGCAAATCATTCCTAGTTGGTATTTGATTGAGAAAAGGCTGAATAATAAAAGAGTTTAAATATCAATTTGAAAAAAATGTTAAGATTATTTGCTCATATTATAACGAATTCAATTCTTTATTAATAACTATCGAGAATTATCTTGAAACTTGTAATGTTGGCTCAGGGGTCAAGTTACATGAAAGAATATATTTTTAAATTTAGAAAAAGAATTTTCTTTAATTGAAAAATGGATTTAAAGAAGAGAAAAAGAGCTCTTGCTGACTATCAATCAAACGATAATGCGTATACCAAAGAATTAGCATTTTTAGCTTTTAAATCCAATGTATATCAAGTTAGAATGTACAGTGTATTTCTCTTTGGATATTTGTCATCGTATGAAGAAATTTTGATTTTCATGAGGGATGAGGTTTCAAAGGATGACAATTGGAGAGTTCAAGAAGTATTAGCAAAAGCATTTGATGAATTTTGTAAGCAAACAGGTTATGAAAAATCTCTTCCGGTTATTGACGAATGGTTACAAAACAGTAATCCAAATGTTAGAAGAGCTGTTACAGAAGGTTTGAGAATATGGACGAGTAGACCATATTTCAAGGATAATCCAGATGAAGCTATTAAACGAATCGCAACATTAAAAGAAGATTCTAGTGAATATGTTAGAAAATCAGTTGGCAATTCTTTGAGGGATATTAGCAAAAAATTTCCAGAGTTGATTAAAATTGAGCTTGATAGCTGGGAAATTAGAAAGTAAAGAGATTCAACAAGTTTACAAGTTGGCAAATAAATTGATTGTATGACAAATAAGAATTCATAGGAGGTAACGATGAACAAGATTACTTGTATTTGTTTAGGTGTGAAAGATATGGAAAGGTCAATAAAGTTTTATAGAGATGGTTTAGGATATAAGACTGATTGCAGAGAAAATAATCCGTCAGTATGCTTTTTTGATACTCCGGGAACAAAGTTTGAACTATTTCCTTTGGAACAATTAGCAAAAGATATTGATGAAAATAATCCACCAAAAGGGAATGGATTTTCAGGAATTACATTAGCCTACAATGTTGAACATAAAGAAGATGTAGAGACTGTAATTGCATTAGTAAGAAAAAGCAGGTGGAAAAAAATTGTAAAAGAGCCACAGGAAGTTTTTGGGGTGGATATCACGCATATTTTTTTCAGATTTAGATGGATACTATTGGGAAGTTTCATGGGGACCGAATTTTCAATTTGATGAAAATGGATTGCTGAAATTTTGAGAATAAATAGGGAAAGAGTATGCCATAAAGTAAGGAATATTTGATTTTGAAGGAGGTAATCATAGTGAATGAATTTAATGAATTTGTTCGTGAGATTCTTTTCCATGACAGGTGATATTATCATAAGATCCATGATGGGCGGATACCTTATATATTTTTAACGGTAAGCTGATAGGTGACATTTGCGATAATGAACTATTTTTTTAAAGAGAACGCCGACATCGGACAAACTTCTTGCAGACTCAGAATTGCGTTATCCGTATGAGGGTTCAAAGACATCGATGTATGCATTCGACAGATTTGAGGATATGGATTTGATTACTGAACTACTGAAAGGTATGTATGCGGAACTGCCAGAAAAGAAACCCAAGAAAGCTAAATGAGACAAACAAGCTTCAGTTTGTTTGAACTTAGCAAGGTATAAGTTTTCTATGAGATGAAACCTACAAAACTTGTACGGATATTGTAGGGTAAGAAAAGAAATCTTCCTCTATACTAAAATAAACCGAAAGAAAGGAGGAATCGAAATGAATATTATCAAGTCGTTTAACAATACGATTGATTACCTTGAAACAGTTCTTGATGATGAGATTGATGAAAAGAAAGTAACTCAGTTATCAGGATATTCGTATTCAATGTTCAGTCGCTTGTTTTCTATTCTGACTGAAACAACGCTCTCAGAATATTTAAGAAGTAGAAGATTAACGGAAGCAGCCGTTATATTAAGAGATACGGATGAAAAGATTATTGATGTTGCTTTCAAATTCGGATACGAGTCATCAGATTCATTTGGAACTGCTTTTAAGAATTTTCATGGATTTACTCCTTCAGAGGTGAGAAACGGGAAACCATTTAAATTAGTTTCACGGGTGCAATTAGCACTAAGTGTAAGAGGAGGAAGAAGCATGAATATTACAATTCAAAAGAAAAAAGCATTTACAGTTGCAGGAATCAATGAACAAAACATCAATTCATCATTATGTCCGAGTATTTGGGATAAGCTATATGAAAAATATAGCCACGATGAACTTGCAAGTTTAGGAAGCGGTCAAAGTATAGGCGTTTGCCATGATGTGGAAAATCCAAGCACAATAAATTATATGGCTGGTTATATCGTTAATGATGTAGACAAAGCCACAAGTATGGGCTTAGATGTTTTGGAAGTGGAAGAAGCAGAGTATGCAGTTGTAGAATTAGTAGGAAGTGTTCCGGACTGCATTCATAACGGGTGGAAATATGCAATGGAAGTATTCTTCCCTGAGCATGGCTATATTCATTCAGAAAAAAACCTGACTTTGAATATTACTATGAAGGTGATATGCACAGCAAAGACTACAAAAATGGAACTTTGGATTCCGATAACTAAAGCTTAAAAACCAGCTTGTCGAGCTGGAAAATTCCAGTTTGCCGAGGTAATACCTTTAACGATAACCTCAAGCTATCGTTAAATAGTTTAGTGGATATGTTTCCGCATACAACTCAACTACTTGACATACTTGGTGTTCACTCGTTTCATGTTGAGGCCGTACCACTACTTGTCCGAGCTGAGGCATCAGCGAAGTAGGTGAAATTGTAAAAACTTTCATCTTAAGTAATTTTCCAAACAGTTGGAATTTAAGGAGAAAAAATGATTTTAGAAACGGAAAGAATGATTCTTCGCCCATGGGAAGAAAGAGATGCCAATGATTTATTTCAATACGCTAGTGATCCAGAGGTGGGTCCGATTGCAGGTTGGCCAGTACATACTAGCGTTGAAAATAGCAGAGAGATTATTAAAAGTGTTTTTTCCGCACCCGAGACATACGCCATCGTTTTAAAAGAAACGATGCAGCCAGTTGGTAGCATAGGGTTGATGATTGGCTCTGCAAGTGATAAAGATATTCCTGATACTGAGGCGGAGATTGGCTACTGGATTGGGGTTCCCTATTGGGGTCAGGGGCTTATACCAGAAGCAGTTCGTGAGATGATGAGACATGGATTTGATGACTTGAGTCTGGAGAAATTGTGGTGCGGTTATTTTGACGGCAATACAAAGTCACGGAGGGTTCAGGAAAAATGTGGGTTCCGTTATCATCATACAAAAGAGAACGTTCCGTGTGCATTGGAAGGTGTTCTTCGTACAGAACATATAACCTGTCTCTCAAAGGAAGAGTGGATTTCGTTTAAGTAAATCACTGTTTGTGCGAGGTAATACCTTTTAACGATTACCTTATGATTATTGTTAAAAGCTTTATAGACATGTTTCCACATACAGACAGCTTCACTTGATATACTCAGTGATCAGTCGTTTCATGTCGAGGCAGTATCACTGCTTGTAAGATCTGAAAAATAAATTTGTGTAGCGCTCGCTGTAAAGTTTAAATGGAGGGTTATCGATGGTTATATTGGAATTGTATCAAGGTGATTATCAAAAGGATTTAGTCTTGTTTGAGTCTTTAGAAGAAGGAAGAGATTTATAGCTCAAATCCCTGGATATACTCTAGAAAACGAGGATAGTTTTGATGTGGAGTATTTTAATCCAAAAAATCTACCGGATTATATGGAAATTGTTTTTCAATGGAAATATTGTCCCTTTATCTAGATTTTCGTTTAATTCTGAGGAAAATGTGGACATTATTTGGAAAGAAATTTCGAATCTATCCGTTAAAAACGATAAAGTGATCGAAGGAGCTACAAAAATCGACGCGTATGTCGTTAATAACGATGAAGTGAAAGCTTATGTCGAAGCCAGAGAATCAAACTTCCGCAAGGCAAAAGCATTCTTAGAAAACAAAGGATATGAAGTTGATAGAAGCTTTTTCGGAAGTGAAGACGGCGAAGCGATTCTCTACAGAAAACGCGACACCGAAGATTGGCACTTCCTATGCCACTTAGACCCGCTGTTTGTAGAGATTGAAGATGTCGAAGAATATGTGAAAGAAGCGATGGAAGATATTCAATAGTCAAACAAAGTTCTTTGTGAGTGTATGCCACTGCTTGAGTAGACGGATTGAGCAGTAAAGAGAAACATCTAGCACTATCTAGCTTCTTAAGGAGAAATATCTATCATGAAAATGGAAATCGGGAAAACCTATCTTGTAAAATAAGATTATCGCATTAATTCCTCAAGATATGATTAAACGGATTCCATTTTTTGTTAGAAAACATGCCATTACACGTACTGTTAAGAGAGTATCGCTCGAGTATCCGGAGTTGTATGCTGTAGCTGAACAAGAAGGCCAACTTCCTGAAAAAGGAAGCTCAAGAATTGCGACAAATTCTTACAGATATTTTCCAAGAGAAAATGGACAAGCATAAGATTAAATAAGCTTTGAGATTTATCAATAAGATGTCGATTGAGCATTAGGAGTTGAGAATGGCAATTGATGGCGTTAAAATCATTGACAGTGATCAAGGTTATGACATTTACAATGAGGTAGTTGGTCGCTATAGAGACGGTGAACATGTAGCGAATATCATCAAGGATATTCTCGATGCAGAAAAAGATTACTGTCAAACAGACTTTTTTACAGAAATTTATTGGACTGCTCTTGCCTACTCACTGTGGAAGATTGGTCATCTGACAGACGATATCAGAGATAAAACCTTGGAGCTTATCAAAAAAAGGGGCTGATCCATTTTTGGTTGGAAATAGATTCAAAGGCTTTTGAAGCAAAGGCAAAAGGTCTTGGAAAAACTTGCTATCCAGTTGCTAACTGAAAATCCTAGGCCTCTAAAGGTCCCTAAAGCAAAAACTAAACGCAAACCTTATTTTGAAGAAGGGGATATCCTTGCTGTTAAGTTCCAAGATGAGTATGGTCTTGTCTTTGTATCTATGGTTGAGCAGAGTCCCTAGAAAGCTTGAGTATCATTTGGCTTGCACACGCCTCTTACAGACAAAAAAAAGCCCACCATCGATGATTTTTTTGACCAGTCATATCTCCTGTAAGATGGACAATACAAAGTTTTGCTCTCGTTACAGATTGCTGGTTCAATCACAAAGATTTAGGGCAATTATTAGAAAATATTGAAAAAAATTGGACAGGTGAAACTTAGACCTTTTTAGTCTTTGGATGTTGGCACCTGCCCAAAATTTAGAAGATATTTATGAAGAAATCACTAGAGATAAAGGTTCTTCTGGCCTTCGATTCATCGAAACCTATAAACTTGTCGATGATATTTTTCCAGTTTAATGCTTATGTGATAAAGGGGGAAATGGTCATCATTCCCACATGCTATGTTGGGCTCTGACTCCATAGCTATCAATCGAACCATCTGAATTGAACTTGGATTCAATACGGTATCTTTTCCAGAGGTCGTAATCTGCTGTTTGGATGGTTAGGATAAAGTTGTTATCCTTATCAGAGACGTTATAATCAGCTGGATTGACTTCAAAGATATCGATTAATTTTCGTGTTTGAAAATCTTGGAGCTTGAGATTTGCTAGCTTGACATGATTGATGGAAATTTCTTCTAGTTGCTTGTTATCCTTAGGTGATCTGTAATAGGTGATGATGCAGTTTTTGAGCTGATCAGTATCTTTACCTGTGGGGGTAAGGCTCATAAAGCCAAAGGACTGATTATCCCGCTTGACTTCGAGAAGCTGACCGTAGTAGAAGTGGTCGTTTTTGGGATTGGTGATGGAGCTCTCTGCGCCTTTATCTCCAAAGGTATAGCCTTGGTCTAAAAGCTCGGAAGCCTTGGTCTCCCCGATAATGACAGTGGTATCTTGAATGGTTACTGGAACGGGTTGAGCTGGAAGGCCACTCATCATCATGCAAAACATAAAAAGCATAACTCGTTAAAAAAGCTGTCCCGATAAAAGCGTTGGTTGATGCATAGACATGACTGTTATGAAAGTTTTTGCTTATAGCTAGATACAACAAATTTGACAATACTTTTTAAAATCATACTAATAAGTACGATGAAAAATTGTTTTTTCAAACATTCATAAACTGCTTGAGGAAAGCTCTTGCCATGATAGTAGAAGCCAGCCAATACGAGTAGATTTATGATTAAATAGATTAGCAAGAACCAATGAATCTCTTTAAGGGCATTAGCATCAGTGGTTTCTTCATAGTCAACGTGAATTCTTCCTTGAACAGCTTGGCCAAGTTTATAGATCCATTTTGGGACATCTTTCCCTTGTCTGACCGCAACTACGAGTCTGATATAGAGATAGATAGTAAAGGATAAGGATAGAAAGAAAAGAGCATAAAACCCTAAAACAATACTAGTGAACATGACTATTCCCTCTATTTAACATTCAATAAAACAATTTCTTAGCTCCATTATAGCATTTTCTATAAAATAGAGCTAAAAACATCAGTATTATCCTACAAGATTCAAAGGAGAAAAATCATGGGAATGATTGCCAATTATCAATATTTACCAGACAATGAATTAGAACAAATAAAATGTCTTTCTAACCAAGAAGATGACTTGTTAGATTTTGCTGAGGATTCCGCTGATACTCATGATATCTTAATAGATATTGACAAAATGTGGGATGCTCTTCTCTTTGTCATGACAGGATTTAGTAGTTCAGAATTTTTGGATGACAATCCCTTGAGAGAAGCTGTTTTAGGGGTGACTCCTCTAGAGGATGTATCTGAATATATCGCCTATACTGAAAAATCGAGAATTTCGGCTATCAGTCAAGCTTTAGAAGAATTTGATATGGACAAGGCTTTGAAAGACTTTAGTATGGAAGCATGCAAGAAAGCCGACTTGTATCCTGATATTTGGGATTATCTTGAGGAAGAGGAAGAAATCAAGGATGATATTTTAACCTGCTTTGTCAAAATGAAAGACTTTTACAAGGAAATCTTAAACCACAAGGGGAATGTCTTAGTGACCATTTGTTAAGGTTTTTATATTCCATTAGAAAGGTAGTCCCATGAATCCATTTCTAGAAAAGTATATTACTTTAAAAAATCAATACATGGAACAAGATGGAAATTCTTCCAGTGTTGCGGCACTCTATGATTTAGCTGATGAATTAGCTAAGTCTGAGGATTTAGAAGCTAAAAAAGTCTTAGTTGACCTCTATGACCAATTGGGTCTCTACACTAGTGCCTATAGCTTATTTACCGAAATCTTAGATAAACCAGACCGAAAACAGATAAAGAAACTGAGCCGTTTACAAGAAATGAGTCAGAGTCATGGCGATCGTTTTGCCCTTCCTCGTCCTCTAAGAAAAGAAAGAGAAGAAGCAAAGACAGGACTTGTTAAAAAACTTGCCTCATTTTCTCTATCATCCAGATCCCTTAGCTACAGGTTCATTTGTTGAAGGAGAAGCCAAGCTTTGTCCATCTTGTGGGAAAGAAAGTAATGTTTATTATGCTCTTAGACCCTATAGTATTGAAGAGATAGTACATCTCTGCCCAACTTGTATTGCAAACGGTCAAGCAGCTAAGAAATTCGATGCGGAATTTATCCAAGATGCCGAGTGGCAGGGTGAATTGGATTCAGAAAAGAATCAGCTGCTTTTTTGTCAGACCCCAGGCTACTCTAGTTGGCAGGGAGAATATTGGCTTTCTTGTTGCCAAGATTATTGTGCTTACTTGGGTACAGTTGGAACTCGAGAATTGAAGGATATGGGAATCGCTGAGCAAGTCTTGGCAGACTATGAAGCGCGTGAAGAATATCAAGAGATAGAAGACTACTTGGTCAAAGACGGGCCTATCTGTGGTTATTTGTTTAGATGTCTCCATTGTCAAAAATACCAGATCTGGGTCGATGCAGATTAAATCGAAATGTGATTAGCTATGAAAATTAAAGAGAAGACTATGGAAGAACTAGAATTATTCGAAGCCGCCTCCAAAGATTTATTTGATACTATGCAGGGATTTAAAAACAATCTATCTGTTCAATTTCCCCTATTAGAAAGTGATAACTGGCAGTATGACAAGGGATCGATAAAAGTTTGTAAGGCTGATGAGTCAGGATTCAAAAAAAGATGTAGGGTCGGAATTAGCTACAACCTGAAAGTCTCCCTATTAAACGAAGATGCCGAGCAAATCTGGTTACTGTTTAAAGACTGGTTCAATACTAGCAGATTGGGTCAAGTTGAAAGAAATCCTAATAATGAGGATTTGGGAAGATATGTCTTCTCAGCAAGTTCCCCTCTAGGTGATCAGGTAGATTGTTCGATTTATTTACCTAATGAGTGGAATATCCCTCAGATTAGCTTTTCAGGCTATCTAACAGCTCGTTATAGGGCTTGTGATCTTGATAAATTGCAAGAATAAGATGGAGGTTTTTAGAGATGAGAAAGATTGATTGGGACAAGATAAAGACTCTCTTAGATGCCTTGCTGGTCATTGATGAGTATCTAACAGATCCGAGTGAGGATTGGCTTAGACTCGTGATTAAGACTGAGGAAGACTATGGACTCCGATATCTTATTGACAATGGCTCTGGTGATTCTTTAGATGTGATTTTGACTGATAAAATGATCCTTATAAAAGGCTTTGATCATGAAAGTAGTTTAAGCCAGTTTGCTGCTGACGAGTGGAATCAAGATATCATCGATAGTTTTTATAAAGGACTGGATGAAAAGTATGTCTCACTTTATTCAGAAGACCAAAAAGATGAAACAACCTTCTTTATCTGGTATGATGGTCACGCGCATCAACAGACTTACCAAGATCAGGATGGCGGAGAATGGTTGCTCTCTTACCTTTTTGATAGCTTTGAGAGATTTCATGAGTTTGTGACTGACTATTATGAAATTACCGTAGATAAAGATTTACTTAGGAAATTCTACATGGATGGACAACTTTCAGACATAGAAGTAAAGCAATTAATCCAGGATGATTAAGAGGCTTATTATGAGAGTGAACTATAAAAATACCCCTGAAAAATATCAAACTGTAGCAGAAATAATTATCACACCATTGCTTGATTTACTCAAAAGTTTAACCTTGTTTGAAGAGGAAATTTTTGAGCGTAACAGAGCACTGGATAAGGAAAAAGAAGCCCTTGGCATCCCATCTAATCAGCTTCACCCTTTGTGGAATGATCTTATGGATGACTATTTTCATAGACAAATACAACTTATAACTGGACGAGTGACTCAAAAATGCTTGGAAGGAGGAGTTCGAAATTCTTATGGCTCCCCAAGTGAGTATAACTATGTTCAAAGGAATGATTTTTCTGTAGATTTTATCATGACAAAAGCTGAAGAAGCAAGAGTCATCACCCATTATCAAGAAGCTTTAGAAATGAAGCATCAGTTTGTACTTAGATTGGTGGATGGAAATTGGCTACTTGATGAGAAATTCTACGGTTTTGAGGATGAGGAAACTTGGCATCTCGACTCACTTTGACCAAGATAGCTTTGCTTCCCAACTAATATGAAAAAAGGAGAAGTCCTATGAATTTTTTAAAAAATCTATTTACTAGTAAGAAAGAAAAATCAGAGAAGAAAAAACAACTGATCTTGTCCATGCCCCTCTTCAAAGGCAAGCAGGCCTATTCTTTAGATCAGGTCGTTCAGGAATTGAAAACTCACTGGGGGCTTGAAATTTCTGAAGTTTCTGGGGATGATTCTAGTGCAACCTTTGTGATTGATGGTGCTCTCGTTGCGCTGGCTTAATGGATTTACCTATCCCAAGTCAAGAATTTGAAGAATTGTATGCCTATTCTTACCTCTGGCAGGATGTTGAGAAGGAAACACAGGAGCACACACAACACGCCATTGTTTCTATTTTGTCTGACAATCTTTCGCCAGTAGAAACTTATTCCCTATTAACTAAAGTCAATGCCTCTATCCTAAAAACTAGTCAATCAGCTATTGGTATTTATCAGGGTTCTACCACCTTGCTCTTACCCAAAGATCTTTATCTAGACCTGGCTGACCTTTTGAAAGAAGAAATGCTTCCCCTTCAACTCTGGATTTATATGGGAATTATCAACCAGGGAGATAAAACTAGTATTTACACTTATGGTTTGAAAGAGTTTGGAAAAATTGAGATTGAAATTATCGAGTCTCCTATGAATAGCGATGACTTATATTATTTCCTCTTGTCTATTCTTCAGTATGTTTTAGGCAGTGATGTCACCTTAAAGGACGGTGAAACCATTGGCTTTTCAGAAGATCAAAAAATCAAAATCACTGAGTCAAAAGCAGTTTATTTGGAAGGCAATTCCTTGAAATTAGATGTTTAGACCATGATTTATAATTGAATGTCCTTCTTAGATTGGGGATTTTATGAAGCGTGATATAAAAAAGTATTATCTCTACCGATTTCTGGCCTATAGATTTGAAAAACTCTCTTGTAAGAATCCAAGTCTCAAGGAAATAAAACCAGAGAAGAGAGAAAAAATCGTTCTAGAGGCTACTCGAACTAGTCAAAAGATTATTCTAGTCCTTGGAATTCTTTATGTTTTGCTATATTCTGCTATGTTCATTTACCTAAGGCGCAATAATTTTCAAAATCCCTTATTGACTTGGTTTACTAACTACATCGACTATTTTGGGGGACTGATAAACGGAGAATGGGGCGGTAGTTGGCGTCAAAAGCAAGCTAGTTTTTTGATGATTGCTATACTGGCTTTACCGATTGTACTGATAGAAGGAGGCCCCTTCTTCTTAATGGTTTTATTGATTGGGAATTTGACATTAAAGAGAAAGATAAGATTTGAGAGAGAACATAAAGGAGTAGAGAGCCATGGGTAGAACGGTGATTATAGGTACTTTAATTGCTTTTGCAATTTTTAATCTGCTACTCGGTCTGGGCTTTTATCTCTTTCTAAAAAAGAGGAAAGAGAATGGACAGTCATTGTACGAATCCCCTGTAAACCAACAAACTCGAACAGAAAAACTGGGTCTAGGCGAGATTTTGGTCTACCTGTCCCTGATTGCAATCGCAGGGATCTTTGCTTTTCAGACCTTAAATAGAGGCGGTGTGGGGAATTCTATTTTAGCTAAAATGATCCTCCTACCTGCTCTAATGGCCCTTTTCAATGCAAGAAAAAGGACTGGAAAGTCATTACTTGCCCTCCTTATAACCTTGATGGTCTTTCTAGTAGGAGTCATGTTTAATCTCACGATTGGTTTGCCACCTCAAGCACCAATTTTGCAAATTAAAGAAAGTAAAATCACGTTAGCAGAAACCAAAGCAAGTGATCTGATGGAAGCTGGATTTGATATCTATGTAAGACAAGGTGATGGTGGTAGCGACTACGAAGAACTCCTGACAGATGGCAGTTTCAAAAAGTATTCAGGAGATAAATCAGTCACTATCGAAAAAGGCTTCAGACTTGATAGCAATGCTGTTCCCTACGCTCCCTATCTCTTTGCAAAAGATGGCATAGTTCTTGGGAGTATTTCCTTTTACGGGGCAGAAGATAAGAACGTGGTTCTAGAAGATTCTAAGGTTATTCAGGTTCGATTTAACAAGGATAGCATTGAAGCAGCTAAGAAACATTCTATCACTTTGAAATTGGATGAACTCGACTTGACTAGTCGACTTGATGTTCCACGTGTTCAAGAAACTTTCAAAAAGCATCTATGGTCAATCCCACCATCAAATACAAGTGATGTCACTCAATTATGGTATGGATTACAGTGGTCAAGTAACAGTGACTCTCTATTTTGGAATGAGTATTATAGTCTTATCCGTCTAGATGAAAATTATTTGATGACTGATTTTAAACTAGCTGCCAAAGTAGCGCGTGATGAGTAAATACGATTTTGAATAGTTGAATTTGCTTATGCCTATCTAAAGGAATTAATTTATTTAGTTCCTTTTTTTGTTTTTTTGATTTAAATTTAAAAACGATTTCTATTTCTGGGTTGAATAAATTACACGAACTAAATATTAAATTGTTTTTAAAAAAAGTTCTGAAAAATACTTTACAAGTCTCTGAAAACATGATATATTGATGAAGCTTAGAAAATGAGATGATGTTTTCTAGCAAATATAAACCCGAGTAAAAAATGCCTACGGACAGGCAGGGTTGAATGCCGAAGCGTGGTTGAAAAGCCACATTATTGATAGGGTTAAAAAGCCTACTTTTATAAGTTGATGTTAGGACATTAGTTCTAATTCGTATACATTTGTTAGTGTGGTGAAAGCACACGTCATCTTGTGAAACGATCAATAAAGTACGTAATATTTGCTACTAGAGAGTTAGGAAACATCAGGAACAGACATACTCAAAAGAAACAAACATAAACACGTCAGTAGATTGTAGAGCAGGTGCCAACCTGCTCTTTTTTCATAAGTTTCCTATAACACCTGATTTTAGCTCAGGTGTAGAAAATAAAGTAAAGGAGTATGTCTTCATAATGTTAAATCAGAACCAAGCTCCCATTTATGAGGGGTTAGTTAAGTTACGAAAGAAAAGGATTGTTCCTTTCGATGTACCAGGTCATAAGCGTGGCCGTGGGAATCCAGAGTTAGTTGAACTTTTAGGGGAAAAATGCGTTGGTATTGATGTCAATTCTATGAAGCCCTTGGACAATCTTGGGCATCCTATTTCGATTATCAGAGATGCAGAAGAGCTAGCAAAGAGGCTTTTTGGAGCTGCCCATGCCTTTTTTTAATGATTGGCGGGACAACCTCATCCGTGCAAACCATGATTCTTTCCACCTGTAAAGCAGGTGATAAAATCATCCTACCACGAAATGTCCATAAATCAGCCATCAATGCACTCGTTTTATGTGGAGCTATTCCCATCTATATCGAGATGAGTGTGGATCCCAAAATCGGTATTGCTTGGGGCTTGAAAATGATCGTGTGGCACAAGCTATTAAGGACCATCCGGATGCCAAGGCTATCTTAATCAACAATCCTACCTACTATGGGATTTGTTCAGACTTAAAGGGGCTAACAGAGATGGCCCACGCTGCAGGAATGAAAGTCTTAGTAGACGAGGCACACGGTGCTCATCTCCACTTTACAGATAAACTTCCTCTATCTGCTATGGACGCTGGAGCAGATATGTCAGCCGTATCTATGCATAAGTCTGGTGGCAGCTTGACTCAAAGTTCGCTTCTTTTAGTTGGCGATCAGATGAATCCTGAGTACGTGCGTCAAATCATTAACCTGACCCAATCAACATCAGCATCCTATTTGTTAATGTCTAGTTTGGATATTTCACGCCGCAATTTGGCCCTTCGTGGTAAAGAGTCATTTGAGAAGGTCATTGAGCTATCTGAGTACGCTCGTCGTGAAATTAATGCCATCGGTGGCTACTATGCCTACTCAAAAGAGCTAGTAGACGGTGTGTCGGTCTGTGATTTTGATGTGACCAAGCTGTCAGTTTACACTCAGGGAATTGGGCTAACAGGTATTGAAGTTTATGATCTCTTACGGGATGAATATGACATTCAGATTGAGTTTGGTGATATTGGCAATATCTTGGCCTACATTTCGATTGGTGACCGTATCCAAGACATTGAACGCTTGGTTGGTGCTCTAGCTGATATCAAGAGACTATACTCACGAGATGGGAAGGACTTGATCGCTGGCGAATATATCCAACCAGAGTTGGTGCTATCTCCACAGGAAGCCTTCTACTCAGAGAGAAGAAGCTTTAACCTTGGACGAGTCCGTTGGACAAGTCTGTGGGGAATTTGTCATGTGTTACCCTCCTGGGATTCCTATCCTAGCACCTGGTGAACGAATTACACAAGGTCTTGTCGATTATATCCAATTCGCAAAAGAACGTGGTTGTTCCCTCCAAGGAACGGAAGATCCAGAGGTCAATCATATCAACGTTATTAAGAGAAAGGAGAACTAGATGGATTTATGGTTTTCTGAAGTTCATACTCCAGATGTGAAATTATCATTGAGAACTGCCAAACAACTCTACGCTGGAAAAAGTGAATGGCAGGATATAGAAGTATTAGATACACCAGCTTTTGGGAAAGATTTTGATTTTAAATGGGCATGTCTTGTTTTCAGATGCAGATGACTTTTGTCTACAACGAAATGACCGTCCACGTTCCTATGGCTGTTCATCCCAATCCAAAGAAAGTCTTGGTTATTGGGGGCGGTGACGGTGGTGTTGCCCAAGTATTAACACTCTATCCAGAATTGGAACAAATCGATATCGTGGAACCAGATGAGATGCTGGTTGAGGTTTGTCGAGAATATTTTCCAGATTTTGCTGCTGGGCTAGATGATCCTCGTGTTACTATTTACTACCAAAATGGACTAAGGTTTTTGAGAAACTGTGAAAATGATTACGACATTATCATTAACGATGCGACTGATCCATTTGGCCATACGGAAGGGCTCTTTACCAAGGAATTTTACGGCAATAGTTACAGAGCCTTGAAAGAGGACGGAATCATGATTTATCAGCATGGTAGTCCCATTCTTTGACGAAGATGAGTCAGCTTGTCGAAGCATGCACCGTAAGGTTAATCAAGCCTTTTCCAATCAGTCGAGTTTATCAGGCACATATCCCTACCAGTCCTGCAGGCTATTGGTTATTTGGGTTTGCATCTAAAAATACCACCCTGTCAAAGATTTTTGACAAGGAAGGTTGGAAAAAAACGCCAGCTTTTTCACAGAATACTACACTGCAAACCTACATATTGGTGCCTTTATGTTGCCTAAGTATGTAGAAGACATTTTAGAAGAAGAGGAAGGAAGAAAATGAGTCGTTTATTAGTTATCGGATGTGGGGGCGTTGCCCAGGTTGCTATTTCAAAGATTTGTCAAGACAGCGAAACTTTTAAAGAGATTATGATTGCAAGCCGTACCAAGTCAAAAATGTGATGACTTGAAAGGCTAAATTAGAAGGCAAAACAAATACTAAGATTGAGACAGTCGCTCTTGATGCTGACAAGGTAGAAGAAGTGATTGCCTTGATTGAAAGCTACAAACCAGAAGCTGTTTTGAACGTAGCTCTACCATACCAAGATTTGACTATTATGGATGCTTGTTTGGCAACAGGTGTCCACTATATCGATACTGCCAACTATGAGGCTGAGGACACAGAAGACCCTGAATGGCGTGCTATTTATGAGAAACGTTGTAAGGAACTTGGTTTTACAGCTTACTTTGACTACTCATGGCAATGGGCTTACCAAGAGAAATTCAAGGAAGCAGGTCTGACTGCCTTGCTTGGATCTGGTTTTTGATCCAGGGGTAACCAGCGTCTTTTTCAGCTTATGCACTCAAACATTACTTTGACGAAATCCACTATATCGATATTTTAGACTGTAATGGTGGTGACCACGGTTATCCATTTGCGACAAACTTTAACCCAGAAATCAATCTACGTGAGGTTTCTGCACCAGGTTCTTACTGGGAAGATGGAAAATGGGTAGAAGTCGAAGCCATGTCTATCAAACGTGAGTATGATTTCCCTCAAGTTGGTCAAAAAGACATGTATCTCCTCCACCATGAAGAAATCGAATCATTAGCAAAGAACATTCCAGGTGTTAAACGAATTCGCTTCTTTATGACTTTTGGTCAATCTTATCTAACTCACATGAAATGCTTGGAAAACGTTGGTCTCCTTCGTACAGATGCAATTAATTTTAACGGACAAGAAATCGTACCAATCCAATTCTTGAAAGCCTTGCTTCCAGATCCTGCCAGCCTTGGCCCACGTACTGTTGGTAAAACTAATATTGGATGTATCTTTACAGGTGTCAAAGATGGCGTTGAAAAGACCATCTACATCTACAATGTTTGCGACCATCAAGAATGTTACGCAGAAGTTGGTTCACAAGCCATTTCTTACACAACAGGTGTTCCAGCCATGATTGGGACAAAATTAGTGATGGATGGTACTTGGAAACAACCAGGAGTTTATAACCTTGAAGAATTGGATCCAGATCCATTCATGGAAGCTTTGAATAAATACGGTTTGCCATGGGTTGTGGTTGAAAATCCACAAATGGTGGACTAATGAAGTTAGAACAAGTACCAACACCTTCTTATATCATTGACTTAGGAAAATTAGAAGAGAATTGCCGCATTTTACAAGAGGTTCAAGAAAAAACTGGCTGTAAGGTTCTACTGGCTCAAAAGGCTTATTCCCTCTATAAAACCTATCCTTTGATTAGTCAGTATCTGTCAGGTACGACAGCTAGTGGACTCTATGAGGCTAAGTTAGCTAGAGAAGAGTTCCTGGGGAAGTCCATGTTTTTGCGCCAGCTTTCAAGGAATCAGATATGGAAGAGTTGCTTAAAATATCTGATCATATTGTCTTTTAACTCAGAGAGACAATTACGAAAAATATGGTCAACGTTGTCGTGAAGCTGGTATCAGTGTCGGTCTACGCCTCAATCCTAAATGTTCAACGCAGGGTGACCACGCGCTTTATGATCCTTGTGCTCCTGGCTCTCGTTTTGGAGTGACTTTCAGACAAGATACCTAGTGATTTGCTGGACTTTGGTTGACGGGACTTCATTTTTCATACTCTTTGTGAGCAGGGGCAGATGATTTAGAGACAACCTTTGAAAGCAGTAGAAGAGCAGTTTGGAGCCTATTTGCATCAAGTTAAATGGCTCAATATGGGTGGTGGTCATCATATTACGAGATGACTATGATGTGGACTTACTGATTTCTGAGATTAAACGCATTCGAGAAACTTATAACCTTGACATCTATATCGAGCCAGGAGAAGCTATTGCCCTTAATGCGGGCTATCTAGCGACAGAAGTCTTAGATATTGTTGAAAACGGGATTGAGACCTTGGTGTTAGATGCTTCAGCAAGTCGCCATATGCCAGATGTTCTTGAGATGCCTTATCGCCCTCCATTGAGAGATGGTTTTTGAAGCGCAAGAAAAACCTTATACTTATAGACTCTCTTCAAATACTTGTCTTACAGGGGATATCATTGGGGATTACAGCTTTGAAAAACCGATTGAAATCGGTGATCGCCTCTATTTTGAAGACATGGCTATTTACTCCTTTGTCAAAAATAATACCTTTAACGGCATTGGGCTTCCAAGTTTGTATCTCATGGATAAAGAGGGTGAGTGCAGTCTAGTCAAAGCATTTGGCTACCAAGACTTTAAGGAGAGATTATCATGATGGATAGCCCAAAGAAATTAGGTTATCGGATGCCTGCAGAGTATGAACCCCATCATGGGACTCTCATGATATGGCCTACTCGACCAGGGTCTTGGCCTTTTTCAAGGAAAGGCGTCAAAAAAAGCTTTTTAGCCAGATTATCAAAAACTATTGCTCAGGGGGAAACAGTCTACCTTTTTGGTTGAGGAGGACTATCTATCTGAAGCGCAATCCTATCTAGGAGACCAGGTTGTTTATTTAGATATTCCGACAAATGATGCCTGGGCTCGTGATACAGGTCCGACCATTCTTCTTAATGATAAAAGGGAAAAGATGGTGGTAGATTGGTCTTTCAATGCCTGGGGTGGTGCTGTTGATGGTCTCTACCAAGACTATGAAGCAGATGACCAAGTAGCTAGTCGTTTTGCTGAGGAGTCTGAGAAATACCTGTTTACGATGCCAAACCTTTTGTACTGGAAGGTGGAGCTATACATAGTGACGGTCAAGGAACTATTCTCGTAACTGAAAGTTGCTTGCTCAGTCCTGGTCGTAATCCTCACCTGACTAAAGAGGAGATTGAAAAGACCTTACTAGAGAGCCTTGGTGCCGAAAAAGTCATTTGGTTGCCTTACGGTATTTATCAAGACGAGACAAATGAACACGTCGATAATGTTGTCGCCTTTTGTTGGTCCTGCTGAGGTTGTTTTAGCTTGGACAGACGACCAAGATGATCCTCAGTATGCCATGTCTGCAGCAGATCTAGCTCTTTTTAGAGAAGGAAATCGATGCAAAAGGTCGAAGTTTCACTATTCATAAACTTCCAATCCCAGCTATTCATCAAGTAGTGACGGAAGATGATTTGCCGGGCTATACTTATGAAGAAGGCGAAGAAGAACGCTATGCAGGTGAACGTTTAGCGACTTCCTATGTAAATTTTTACATTGCTAATAAGTCTGTATTAGTGCCGCAATTTCAGGATGTAAACGACCAAGTAGCCTTGAATATCCTGAGCCAGTGTTTCCCAGACCGTGAAGTTGTCGGAATTCCTGCAAGAGATATTCTTTTTAGGTGGTGGAAATATCCACTGTATTACCCAACAAATTCCAGAATAGGAGAAAAAGATGAGAAATGTAACGGTTGCAGACTATTCAGATGCAATGCGCTAAGGATGTGGAAACCAATATCCAAACAGCTGAACGCTTAGTTCGACAAGTCGCAGACAAAGGAGCTCAAATTATTCTCTTGCCTGAATTATTTGAACGTCCCTATTTCTGTCAGGAACGTCAGTATGACTACTACCAGTATGCCCAGTCGGTGACAGAAAATACGGCTATTCAGCATTTTTAAAGTGATTGCCAAGGAACTAAAGGTCGTTTTACCGATCAGTTTCTATGAAAAAAAGATGGTAATGTATTATACAATTCCATTGCTGTCATTGATGCAGATGGAGAAGTACTAGGCGTTTATCGGAAGACACACATACCAGATGACCATTATTATCAAGAAAAATTCTTCTTTACTCCTGGAAACACAGGTTTCAAGGTCTGGGATACTCGCTATGCCAAGATTGGTATTGGCATTTGTTGGGATCAGTGGTTCCCAGAAACAGCCCGTTGCCTTGCACTAAATGGCGCAGAATTGCTCTTTTATCCAACAGCCATTGGTTCAGAGCCTATTTTTGGATACTGATAGTTGTGGTCATTGGCAACGTACCATGCAAGGACACGCAGCAGACAAATATTGTGCCAGTTATTGCGACCCAATCGTTATGGTTTAGAAGAAGTCACTCCTTGTGAGGAAAATGGGGGGCAAAGTTCTAGTCTTAATTTCTACGGTTCATCCTTTATGACTGATGAAACAGGAGCTATTTTAAGTCAAGCAGAACGACAAGGCGAAGCTATCTTGTTAACTACTTATGACCTTAACAAGGGAGCGAATGAGCGCCTGAATTGGGGTCTCTTTAGAGACAGAAGACCAGATATGTATAAAGATATTGTCAGATGAAAAAGCCTATCGTAGGCTTTTCTTTTTGGAAAGTCGTATAATAAGGGTAAGAAGAGTTGTGAGGTGTTCCCTATGTTTCACTAAGAAAAACCTGATTATAATCGCAAGCAATATGGTTTCTATACAATAGACGAATTGGTCCCAAAAGATCACTTTCTTCGACAAGTAGATTCAAAGGTTGATTTTGACTTTATTTATGACTTGGTAGAAGATACCTATAGTCCAAATAACGGTCGTCCTAGTCTTGATCCCGTCATGTTAGTCAAAATTCCTTTAATCAAATGTTTTTATGGTATTCGTTCCATGCGCCAAACCATGAAAGAGATTGAAGTAAACGTGGCCTATCGCTGGTTTCTTGGACTAACTTTAGATGATAAGGTCCCTCATTTTACTACCTATGGAAAGAATTACAGCCGTCGTTTTCAAGATAAAGAACTCATTTCTGAGATTTTTTCCCAAGTTCACAACCATGCTTTGTATGCTGGCTTAATTGATCCTTCTGAAATATTTGTGGATGGTACCCATATCAAAGCGGCAACTAATAGTCACAAGTATCGTAAGGAAATGGTAGACCAACAAGCTAAATTTATGAGTGAACAATTGGCAGTTGAGATTGATTTAGATCGGAAAAAACACGAAAACAAGTCCTTAAAGCCCGCAAAAGAAAGTGAGGCTAAGGAAAAGAAAATCTCAACGACAGATCCCGAGTGTGGATGCTTCCATAAGGGCGAACACAAGGAAGTATTTGCCTATTCTGCTCAAGTTGCTTGCGATAAGCATGGATGGGCCTTAGCTTATACGGTTGAAGCAGGAAATGTTCATGATAGTCAGGCTTTCCCTGCTCTTTTTTCAAAGTTAGAGCCATTCTCCCCACACTATATTATTGCGGATTCAGGTTACAAGACCCCAGCTATTGCCCATTATTTGTTAGAACGTAATATCATTCCTGTCTTCCCTTATACTCGACCAAAGGGAGTAAAGGGGAACTTAAGGCCTAGTAATTTTGTTTATGATGCAAGTGATGACCATTATGTCTGTCCAGAGAATCAAGTATTAAGCTATCGCACTACTACTCGAGAAGGCTACCGTGAGTATAAGAGTAATCCCAAAGTATGTGTTTCCTGTCCTTTATTATCCGTTTGTACCCAAAGCAAGAATTTTCAAAAAGTAGTAACGAGACATGTCTGGAAAGATGCCCTTGAATTTTGTGAGGAGATTCGTCACAAAAGAGAAATGAAAGAACTCTATAAGAAGCGCAAAGAAACAATTGAGCGGGCTAAGGAGTACCATAATTTGAGATACACTAGAGAGAAAGGAAAGTCCAAAATGGAGGATCAGGTTTGGCTTACTTTGGCGTGTTTAAATATCAAAAAACTGGCGAAATGGATAGGAACTGCACCCCAAAAGTTAGACAGAAAAAAATCTAACTTTTGGGGTGTTTTTATTATGAAATTGAATTATGAAGATAAAGAGACTTATTTTTATTTCAAGTGTTGGAAGCCTTAATGAAGTAACACAGCCATTTTTCTCGAATTGCACTGGCGACTTTTTAAAAACTTAATCCAAGATATATTGAAATGCACCAACGTTTAGTAAAAGTGATTGAGTCTTCAGACTTTGATTACACGATCATTCGCCCAGGTTCCCTCACCAATGCTGACAAAAATTGCCCTACAGTATTACACACCGTGATGAACCATTTAAAGGCTTGTTTGTCTCACGAAAAAGTGTTGCTCGATTTTGTTGTGAATATTATTAAGTCTCCAAACTCGTATATTCAGGAAAAATATAGGACTCATGCAGAGTAGACTCTAAAGATTATTATTCCGATATAGAATGGGGAATTATCAATTATTCTCGAACAGCAAAAATTCGGAATATGGTGAAGGGCCTATGAATAACTATCTATCGGTTCTTCTTTACGTGGGCATGTTTTTTCAGCACCTGAGACATACGCCATCGTTTTAAAAGAAAACATGCAGCCAGTGGGTAGCATCGGATTGATGATCGGCTCTGCAAGTGATAAAGGGATTCCGGATACTGAGGCGGAGATTGGTTACTGGATAGGAGTTTGGCCAAATTCATTAGCCGTTTTGAAAGCACTATCATGTGCCAAATTCTCGACAACATCACAATTTCAGAAAGTGGATAAATTCCTGTAACCTTTCTTGAAGAAACAGAAGTTGACTTGTAAGAGACTGCAATCGAAAGGTTGCAGTTTTTGTGTTGTTTCGTGATATAATAGGCTAAAACGATAAACGGTATGAATTGTTACTAGCTGTAGGAGTTATATTATGGGTAAGTGGACTTGTCAATGCGGATATCCAATGAATGACCATGCTGCCCCAGACCCGAATGCTTTTTCGGTATTCTCGGATGAGTTATGGGAAGAGATAACGGATACCGCAGATGAAAATAATAAGATTGATTATTATGATATTACTGATGCTTCGTACTATGCTTGGCAATGTCCAAATTGTCATAGCTTGATGGTATTCGGTGAGGATGAGAATCCAAATCGTTATACTTTCTATAAGTGGATAGATTTAGATTGTAAAAGAGAAGGGCTAACTGATCAAGAAACTGATTCAAATTCATCAGATGTAGTTTATAGAGTTGCATCAGTCACTTTCTCAGAGTTTGGCGAGGAGTACACCTATATTTGTGAGGATGAATCAATCAGGGAAGACCATTTTGTGGTTGTTCCTGTTGGAATCAACAACGTTGAAAAGGTTGCTCATGTTGTGAAGGTATATCAGGCTTCGCAAAAAGACTATCTCATATCCAATTGACAAGTTAAAGCGTGTGATTAGCGTTATTCTGATTTTTGATAAAGAGAAAGCAAAGGGGATTGCAAAGCTGAATTATTAAGGTCAGGTCGATGTTTGCAAATAAATGATTTTTTTCTAAATCAGTAGAAGCAGACGAATATTTTGATATTTTTGCACAATAAACTTGGATACTGGTGGTTGGAACTGAATGGCGTTCCCATTCCGATGAAGGTTGTCCTATTGAATACCAATTATGAAAAGTATCACGTTGACTGCGCTATACATATCAAACCTTACAATATGCACTATAGTACTTTCCAATCGTTGAAGTTATGTACCGACTTTTGAGATTGACGCTTCCCCGCTGGGTTGATGTCATTTCTTATGAATATGTTTGGGGAAATTCTGGGAACTTGATGGTATCCAGTTTGGGATAACCTGTCAGGAATCATTAGAGGAGGATGAGGGTGACAATTGGCAAATACAGCCGTGTCCCATATTATAACGACTGGCATCCAGATTGGAGCGATAGATACGGTTTTAATGTAGCTTGGAAACCACATGAATCTGATGAAGACTTGTCGGTAGGTTTTTACATTTCTTAAAGTGATAAATTCGTTCAATCATATAATAACAAAGCCAGACTAGTCATTTTTTTCGTTCGATAATATAGATGTTTGCTAGCATCACCTTTGAATCTGTAGTGCTACTGGTAAAGCATAGAAATCTTTGAATGAAATATTTTTAAATTGTTTGTATCCCAGCAAAGAGATAAAAAGCGACTATCTAAGTTGGTAAATAACTTCAGGAGGTTT
>BNJU01001212.1_pt1 | contig 32837 bp, 46 predicted proteins | sample 8539281 | NCBI WGS metagenome assembly BNJU01 (sample SAMD00202456, study PRJDB9452) | human saliva metagenome | isolation source: human saliva | place: Japan
TTGTCCCAATAGCCAGGCTTGTCCAGCCCAGATAAAAGCTAAAATGGTGCATTTGGCAAGTAAAAATGCCCTCAATATCGATGGTTTAGGGGATAAAATCATAGACAAGCTTTATGAAAAAAAGATCATCACAAAGACTTCTGATTTATTTTACTTGACACCTGAATCTTTGGCAGGGCTTGAGGGTTTTGGCGAAAAAGTCGATTACTAAATTGCTAGAGGCGATTAGGCTCTCAAAGAGACGAGTTTAGAGCGATTTTTATTTGCTTTGGGGATTCCTTTGTAGGGCAAAACATGAGTAAGGTGATTGCACGACGTTTTGGCAACCTAGAGGCGATTTTTCAAGCAACAGAAGAAGACTTGCTGCACATAAAAGATATTGGCCCAAAGACAGCAAGTAGCTTGGTTGCCTATTTTACAAACCTGGAGCATTTGCAAGAAGTCAGACGCATGGTTGCCTCTGGCTTTCAGTTTGAGACGAGTGCACTAACCATGACAAACAAACTTGAGGGCAAAAATTTGTTTTAACAGGGAAGTTAGAGAGTCTCACAAGAGATGAGGCCAAGGCCTTAATTGAGCAGCATGGTGGTAGTGTGGTAGTGTGAGCTCAAAAACTGATTATGTGGTAGCTGGAGAGGCAAGTGGTTCAAAATATGATAAGGCAGTCAGTTTAAATATTACTTTTTAGATGAAGAAACTTTTTGGCATTATTACAATAGGAGGAAGTATGTTAGAGAGAGAAGATATTAAAAATAGCTCATTTAGCCGCATTTCTTAGTGAAGAGGAAATTGAAAGACAACTTCAGGAGCTTTCCAAAAATTATGGAAATGATGGATTTGCTAAAAAGAAATCAATACAGATGGTGTCGCCCTCTGAACCATGTCCTAAACTTAGAAAATGTATTTAGAGAAGATGAAGTCAAAGCAAGCCTACCTGTGGAAAAGGTTTTAGCAAATGCACCAGAAGAGTACGATAATATGTCTAGCGTGCCAAAAATTGTCTAGGAGAAAATAATGAGTATAGTAGAAAAATCAATTTATGACTTAAGAGAAGGCATTTTTAAGCAAAAATTATGTCAGTGAAGTTTTGGAAGCCTATATTGAAGTAATTGAGGCGAGTAATGGTAAGGTTAACGCCGTATTAGCCAAAAACTATGATGGCGCAAGACAAAAGGCAAAAAGGAATTAGAGGACAAAACTGGCTAAAGGGGAAGCTGTTGGCCTTTAGCAGGGATACCTATTATTATTAAAGATAATATTTCAACCAAAAATATCGTTACAACCTGTGCTCAAAAATCCTTGAAAACTATGTTCCGATTTATGATGCTACTGTTATTGAAAAGTTAAAAGCAGAAGATGCTATTATTTTCGCAAAAGGCGAACATGGATGAATTTGCTATGGGCTCTACCAATGAGACTTCTTACTTTGGTAAGGTAGAAAACTGGCTGCACCTTCATCAACACCTGGGGGTTCAAGGTGGTTCTGCTGCCAGTGTGCAGCTAACATGGCACCAGTCTCTTTAGGGAGTGATACAGGGGTTCTGTTCGCCAGCCTGCAGCTTTTTGTGGTATTTATGGTTTTGAAAACCAACTTATGGTGTCGTCTCACGCTTTGGCTTGATTGCCTTTTGCTTCTTCTTTGGATCAAATTGAATTTTTAGCAAAACACCAAAAAGACTCTAGCCCTAGTGCTGAAATGTTATTGGTGGTGGGATGTTAAAGATGCGACATCAATTAAGCGTGACAAAGAAGACTATAGTGCCTTACTTGATCAGACGGTATCAGGGTTAAAAATTGGTCTACCAAAGGAATACATGGGGATGAGATTCATGAGAAATTAAAGACAGTCCTCAAAAAGTCGTTAGTCTCTTGACTCAAGCAGGGTCAGTGTAGAGGAATGTCATTTAGAAAATACCAAGCATGCGGTACCAACTTATTATTTCATTGCCACCGCAGAAGCAAGCTCCAATCTTGCTAGATATGATGGGGTGCGCATGGCTTTAGAGAAAATGTGATAATATGATAGAAATGTTCAAAAAGACACGTCATGAAGGCTTTGGGGATGAAGTTAAAAGACGCATTATGTTAGGGACTTATGTACTAAGTGCCTGGTTATTATGATGCTTTTTATCTTAAAGCTTTGAAAGTCAGAAGACTGATTCAAGAAGATTTTGAAAAGGCTTTTTAAAGCGTTTGATTTACTATTGACCCCAACAACAGTTCTTTACAGCCTTTGAAAGTGGCAAAGAATTTAGTGCGGCTGAATTATACAAACAAGATATTTGCACAGTCACTCAGTAATTTAGCTGGTTTGCCTGCGCTTTCATTCCTTGTGGCAAGGATAAGGCAGGTAAAACCAATAGGCCTACAAACCTCATTGGTCCAGCCTTTAGTGAAGTGAAATTATTACAAGTGGCAGAATTTTTAAACTCAAGTTTTAAAGGGGAAGAAAATTAATGCACTATGAAGCGGTAATAGGGTTAGAAGTTCATGTTGAGTTAAAGACAGCGACGAAAAATATTTTTGTAATTGTACCACTGCCTTTGGTGGCGCACCAAATACCCATGTTTGTCCAGTGTGCTTAGGTTTACCTGGTACCATGCCAGTACTCAATAAAAATGTTTTAGATTTTGCCATTAAGGCGGGTTTGGCAACTAACTGTACAATAGCGCATTTTTAGTAAATTTGATAGAAAAAAATTATTTCTATCCAGATTTGACTAAGGCCTATCAAATCTCACAGTTTGATTTGCTGATTGCAGAACATGGTCATATCACCATAGAAGTTGATGGGGTTAAAAAAGATATTGGCTTAACAAGAATTCATATGGAAGAAGATGCTGGTAAACTCGTGCATCAAGGGGATTCGATTACAAGCTCTTCTGGCTCTTATGCAGATTATAATAGAGCTGGGGTGCCACTAATAGAAATCGTCTCTGAACCAGATATGCGTAGTGCTAAAGAAGTGAAGGCCTATTTAGAAGCACTCAAGGCAATTATTGCTTATACAGGGGTTTCAGATGCGAAGATGGAAGAGGGGTCTTTACGTTGTGACGTGAATATTTCTCTTAGAGAAAAAGGCACAGAAGCTTTTGGGACCAGAGCAGAGATCAAAAACCTCAATTCTTTCAAGGCTGTGGAAAAGGCTATTGAACATGAAATTGATAGACAATCAGATTTTACTTGATGAAGGCAAAAAGGTTAAGTTAGAAACAAGAACATGGGATGATGCCAAAGGGATGACTTTTTCTTTACGTAGCAAGGAAGAGGCAGATGAGTATCGTTATTTCCCAGAACCGGATTTGCCTACCAGTGGTACTAACACAAGCTTATATTGACGATTTAAAAGCGACCCTTCCACGTTTACCACAAGCAAGGTATCAAGATATGTTAGAAGATGGGATAGGTGAAGTCGAGGCGAAGATTATCACTAGTGATAAGGCTTTTATCTGATTTTTATCCAGCAAGCTAAAAGCGTTATGTACAGATTATAAGGCGATTGTCAACTGGCTACTTGGCGATATTTTGGCAAAATTAAATCTTGAAGCTAAGAGCTTGTCCGAAGTAGATTTTTGCGCCAAAGCAACTGGGCAGAGCTAATTGTGCTGATTAATACCAAGGTTATTAGTTCCAAGATTGCCAAAGAGGTCTTTTTGGATGCCTTTGAAAGTGGAAAAATGCCAAAGGCTATTGTTGAGAAAAAGGCTTGGTGCAAATTTCAAACATTGATGACCTTTTATCCGATTGTTCAAAGAATTGTCGATGCCAATCCTCAATCTGTAGAGGACTATAAAATGGTAAGGAAAGCTCTTGGCTTTTTAGTGGGTCAAATGATGAAAGAAACCAAAGGTAAAGCGAATCCAAGCATGGTCAATGACCCTCATCATCAAGGCGATAGAGGAAAAATAATGTTAGAAGAAATTATCAGAAAGATTGACCATACTAATCTTTCACCTGTTGCTACTGGAAGCGATGATTGACACGCTTTGTACAGAAGCACTTCAGTATAAGACAGCCAGTGTCTGTATTTCACCAAATTACATCGAAGTTTTGTAGAGAAAAATATCCTCTATTAAATCTTGCAACAGTAATAGGTTTTCCTAATGGTTATAATCTTTTGGAAGTCAGGCTTATGAGGCCAAGCTTGCTATTAGGGATGGCGTCGATGAACTTGATATGGTGATGGATCTGACCCATATTAAAAATGGGGGCTTTGGGATAAAATGTGAAGAAGCGCCAAAAATGATGAGAGCTTGCACAGAAGGAAAAATCCTCAGTTATTGTGAAACAGGACGCTAGAAAGTAAAGAATTACAAAGACTTTGTGAAAGTTTAATCTTTTATGGTATAGATTACATCAAAACGTCAACAGGGTTTAATTTCAAAGAAGATCCTTTAGAAAAACAAAGCAGATTCGTCAGTTTATTGGCCAAAAGAGATTTAAAAATCAAGGTCTCTGGCGGTATACGAACAAAGGAAGATGTGTTAAAAATATAAAGGACTGGAAATTGACCGTTTTGGCGCAAGTCAGCTTTTTGGCTAATTTGATAAAAATGACAAAATAGTGAGAGCTGGCAGATAGCTTGCCAAAGGGTTTGGAAATGGAGTATCCTTGTAAAGCAATAACTAGAGGAAGGATAGTGGGTATGAGAAAAACGTAAAAATTGACCGCATCTGCGCTTTTGCTAGCCTTACTTTTTGGTACAAATCCGCTTTTTGTAGCTCAGAGTATTTCTGAATTAAAAAAATAAGCAAAGTGATATTAATTCATCTATTGAAAGCAACAAGAAAAAAATTAGAGGCGACTTCTGATAAAAATTAAAAACCTTAGATGATTTGAAAGCAATCAATCAAAATATTGCCTCAACGAAACAAACCATCAATAAATTGACAAATGATATTTCAGCAAAAGAAAAAGAGATTGTCGTTTTAGAAGATAAAAATCAAAAGAATCTCAAGCAAAAACTAGAAAGAAAGATAACGGAATACAATAAGCGCCCTTTGTAGAAGTTTACAAAGAGGGTGATGTTAAGTATTTAGATGTCCTTTTGGTGCAGAAGATTTCAATGATTTCCTAACACGCTATCAATACATTCAATACATCAATGACAGTGATGAAGATTTGATGAAGGAAGTTAAAAACAAAAAGGCGAACTTGCAAGATCAACAAACACAAGTTGCCAATGTTAAAAAGACTTTAGAAAGCAATCGTCAAGCGAAAGAAAATCGTAAAAATGAATTGGCTCAACTTATGAAAAATAAACAAGCTTTTGGTCACAGAACTCACAGCACAAGAAAAAGAAATTCAAAAAGAATATCCAATCCATGGCACAAGCTTTAATGAGATTGGGGCACAAATTCAAGCCATCCAGCGCAATAAGCAGCCGCAGCGGCCGCTGCAGCAGCTGCTGCTAACCAAGGCAGTGCAAGCACTGGTAGTGGTGGTGCTGGTTATGATGGTGCCTATGTTCCAGCAAAATGGTGTTTTGACCTTCCCAGTACCTAGCTATTATGGTGTCACTTCAGAATATGGTTGGCGTGGGGATCCATTCTCTGGTGGACAATCTTTCCACATGGGTATTGACTTAGGTGCTAAGATGGGGCACCGGTCTTAGCAGCCGGTGATGGTAGAATTATTCTCCAAGAATACCATTGGAGTTATGGTAATCTATGTGGTTATTGACCATGGTAATGGTTTACAGTCATATGCACATGAGTGCCTTTACCAAACCTTTTGGCTCTGTTGTCAAAAGCAGGGGAACAAATTGAGCAATTGGTACCACTGAGCAAGTACTGGTCCACACCTTCACTTTGAAGTTCGTGTCAATGGACAACATACGCAACCCTAGAGGCTATTTGCGTAGGAGATATAAAAAGTACTTTTGAGAAGATCTCAAAGTACTTTTTATTTGATTTTTAGATAAAGCTTTTTAAGCCTCGATAAGATCGTCGATAATTTTTGAGGTTTGGCTTTTGAGCAAACTAAAGTCACAGCCGTATAGGATACGCCATACTGATAACCTTTGCCCCCATTGGCAGCCATAATGTCAGGCTATCGCCTCACCATACAACCTTTGCTTGGCGCACCATCTAGCCGCTTTGGCCACAAAGGATGGGTCGGGATGAGGTCTGATTTTGACAGTCTTCGGGGCTGATGACAACATCAAAAAGATTGTCCATTTCAAAATGTTTCAAATAACTGATGGCATTATTCCCTACGTCTAGAGGTGACAATGGCTGTTTTGATGTTTTTCTTGAGATGAGAAAGAATCGTCAAAGCATTGTTAAACAAACTGACATCATCATAGCCCTTGAGGTTGGCAAATTCATGGTATAGCGTTTAAAATATTGGACTAATTTTTATCAAAGCCTTGATGGCTTTTTCTAAGGGAATACCAAAAAGTACTCAAGGATATCTTCTCCTGGTGACTTTCACTTGGCTTTCTCTTTGCATGGCTTGTAAGAGGGCATTGATAATATGGTCATTGGTATTGATTAGGTACTCGTCTAAACTCAAATAGTACACTTTCTAACATCGTTTTTGCACTCCATTTCATTGGTGGTTTATTTAGCCAAGAGGTTATCTTAAAGGCGATATCAGTGCTATCACCTTGATTTTTGTTTGTTCGGGTAAGACATTTAAAAACTCTTACCATAATTTTTTCTGACGATACGATTATCTAAGATAATGATAACCCTTTATCATTTTTAGAGCGAATGAGACGCCTGACACCTTGTCTGAAATGAAGGACAGCTGGTAAGCTGAGATAGGTAAAGGCAGATTTTCCATTTTTCCAAGTGTTCTGCTCTGGCACTTTCAATTGCATAGTAGGCGGGAAAAGGGAGTTTAGTGATAATGACTGCTTTTAAATAATCCTGAAATATCAACCCTTCCCAGAAGCGGAAGTACCCAAGACAATGGTATTGAGATTTTTCATGGTTTCAATGATGCTATTTCGATTTCCATCCTGACCATGACATAAAAATATGATAATTTTTAGGTTATGGCTTTTTGAGCATTAAGGCAACCTCTATTCATCATAGTAGAGAGAGGTAAAGAGGATTAAAAATACCACCATTAATCGCAGGATGATGACTTCTAAGTCTTCTGCAATATGCTTGCGATAGGTTAAGCTCATTGACCTACTGTAATCTGGTCTGTGATTGAGATGGCAATAAGGGATTGGGCATGATAATCAAAATGGCGAAGTACAGATGTAACTGAGATAATCCTCTTTTCCAATAGGTAGTTTTGAGCTAGTATAGTGCCCAAGCATTACTGAAAGCGGCTGAAAGTTAAGAATAGACAGAGGATAAAAAGTCAAAAAGAGAGGCTTTTCATGAGTTTAGAAAATATCAATATAGCTATACAACAAAGAAAATTTCCACCCCTAGTTATTATTTTGTGCATTGGAGCTAATAGACTATATTATCATTATCCCCTATTAAGGAAGGTTTCTAAAGCTTGAAGTCCTCTTCTAAGAGGCTCAGCGTAAAAGCGCCTTCTCGATAAATTGTTCACAATCGCTATTGGATCCAATGAGCGAAGCAGGCAGGTGAGCCTGGAGAGGAGAAGAAGCTAGAGTAGACACTCAATCTTTGCTTGCAAAAATCCTGCCACCATTGGCTCTGGCGTTGTGACTGAGGCGATACTCTGTTGCCAAGATGGTGGTTTGATTGGCCAAAGAGATAATTTCTTGACTCAGCTCACCAATGCTCACTGACTTCATTTAAATGATGGATTTGTTCCAAAAATTTCTTCTTTTTCATCATGATCAGCAATGGAGAGTCAAGTCTTTTGAGAGTCTATCGGTTGCTCTCTTCTTGTCAGGGTAAATACTTGACGCTTTAGCTTATTGAAAATCACTGCAGTGGGTAAATTGTTTGATGGCTTCATCTTCAGCGATGGGCTCTCAATAATGAGTGCGCTTTGCCGAAAAGAGGTTGTGATCTGTTTTACATGTTGGAGCAAAAGGAACGATTGACAATGATGAGCTGGCTCTCTTGAGCACTACGACTGGGTTGTTAAAATAATAACAGGGCAAAAATTTGGGCAAGACTCTATTAAAACAGGTTCTCGTTGTAGAAGAGACCTTATGCCAAAATTGTGTTTCTAGGTTATTGAGATTGAGTTCTTCTTATCACCAAAGGTTGTTTGTTCTTCCCAAATGACTAAGCTTACAGCAATAAAGAGAAGCTCATTCTTAGATAGAGAAGTGTCTTTTTAAGCTGCTTCAAAGCGTCTGAGACAAAGCGTAGTTATTTCTGACCTTTACTAATGGTAACTGAAAAGGATAGCCTAAACCTTTTTAAAAAGGCAAGTCTTATGATAGAGTTGTCTTGTAGGGTCATGGTGTTTGGGAAACAATGACCTTTCATCATGCTCATAAGCATAAAGTAAGCCTGCCACAAGATAACTAAAGGATTTTCCTGTTCGTTCCCGCTTCGATAATGGCGTGTTTATGTTCAGGAATGCCTTTTGAATGGTTTTTAACATTTCCAGTTGTTCCAAACGATATTCAAATTAGCATGTTTTGGCTCAGTAGACCATCTTTCAGTCAGGTATTTTTAAAAGTGAGTGAGTGTATCTTGGTAGAGGTTTTTCTCTTTTTGGGAAGCTCAAAAATAGGCGCATCACTTATCGCTGATTCCGTTTCTACTCGTATGACAAAAATCTGCCAAGTAGGGATCAAGAGGTGTGAGTATAGCGACTTCTAGTAAAGCGTAGGAGAAATCTTAATGGCGTGTTCAAGGATCTTGAGGTAGACTTTTTCCACAAACCAAGGCATCATTTAAGGCACGGTGATGGTTCTAAGTCAGATACCCTCTAGAAATTGCGCCAAAGCCTGTAATTGTAAACTCGACTTACAGGCAAAAATAGCTTAGCGAGGTCATAGGTATCCAAATATTGATTTTTGAGCTCAAAGCCCAAATGATATTCAAGGTGGATTTATCAAAACTACATTGGTGCAAATAAGGGTCTTGCCTTCTATCTCTTGCAAAAAGTCTGAGACAATATCATCCCAGATTGGAGCGTCTTGTACCATCTCATTGGTAATACCAGTTAAGAGGCTAATATCATAAGAGATTGTCATACTTAGTTAATTAGTGTTTTGCCAAGCACCAACACAGCGACCATTTTCATAATGGGCGAGTCCCAATCTCTATAATACGGGCATCTTTCAGCCTCTGTGGTTTCGATATCTAAGGTTGTAAAAGTTTTAAATAAATCTAAGGTAAGCATGCTATATATCCTTTTTGTCAAATAGTTGAGTTTGCTTTATTTTTAGCACATTCTAGGACAGGAGATAGGTATTGGAAAAGTTTTCAAGAAACACTTGACTTTTAGCGTGCTAAAGTATTATAGTAAAAACTGGTAAGGGATAGTTAAGATGAAATTTAAAAATTAATGGTATTTTTCTTTAATAGCGCCTCATGAGTTTATCTGTAGTTGGTTGTGGTGGCGATAAGGCAGGACAAAACAGCAGATACCAATACGGCTACTAAGACAGATGCAAATCTTGGGAAGCAACAACTAGTGGGGACGGCTTTTTGATGCGGTCAAAAAGCAGGTAAGGTTGTTGTAGGTCTTGATGAAGCTTTATCCTCCAATGGGTTACCGTGATCCTAAAAACTAATGAATTGATTGGTTTGACGTTGATATGGGTAAAGAACTTGCTAAACGTCTTGGACTAGAATTTGATTTCAACCACAAGATTGGGATTTCTATTGTTTCTTGGTGACCAAAAGAATTGATATGATTATTCTAGGATGAACATGGAAGATGATAGAATTGATGCTGTCAACTTTTGTCCCTTTATGGCTTGAGTGATCAAGTCATCACTGTTAAAAAGATTATCCTGATTTAGATAAGTTAAAAACCATTGATGATTACAAGGCAAAGTTTTAGGTACCCAACTTGGTGGGACTGCAGCTACTGAATTACAAAATCTTGGCTTTGAAGATGGCAAAAATCTTAAACTCTATAAATCCTATCCAGATGTTGATTTAGACTTAGAAAAATGGTAGAGTGGATGCTGGCAATTGATAGCTTTTAGTGCAAACGCTTTTTAGATACTGTAAGCACTGCTGCTTTTTAATCTATCTGAGTGACTGATGATGGGAAATATGGCATGAAGAACATGATGGGGATTGCCATTAGAAAGAGCGATGGGGATTTACAAAACAAAATTCAAGAAACCATTGATGACATGCTTGTTGATGGGACGATGAAAGAAATTTCTATGAAGTGGCTTTCTATGGATATTACTAGAACCTTTAGTTGCTGATGCCAAAGCACGTTGAAAAAGTGAAGTATAGTTTGACTATCACCTAGCGAAAGCTAGGTGATAGTGCTGTTTAAAATATGGAGGAACAAGATGCACTTTTTAGTAGGTTGGGATTGGCACCCAGATAGAAAGACTGTTTCTAAAACTGCTTTCTGCAAAGTGCTCATTACCATTGAAATCGCCATTTTAAGCATCATTTTGAAACGATTATTGGGTTTATCATTGCTTTGATGAAAATTAGTCATGTTAGTGTTTTACGTATCTTTTGACAATTGTATAATGGGTATTTCTGTATTCCTCTATTGTGCAATTATTCATCATTTATTTTAGTGTCTGCTGCTTGCCATTACTTTGGGAGCCAAAAACAGCTGCCATTGTAGGGATTAGTCTGTGGTGGGGGCTATGATCGCAGAGATTGTACGTGCTGCCATTCTTTCTATTGATAAGGGTCATGATGGAAGCAGCCTTGTCTTTGGGTATGACTCAGTGCCCAAGCTTTAAGACGTACTATTATTCCTCAAACTTATCTTTGATTATTCACCAATGAGCAATGAATACATTAACTCTAGGAAAGATGCAGCCTTTAGCATCAACGATTACCTTATTGAGATGTTAAGAGTTGCACAACAGTCGCTACAAAATGCTTTTTAAACCTTTTGAAGTGATTTATAACTGTTAGCATTTTATTTGTTTATTACTCACTGTTTTGACACTCATATTTGGTGCTTTGGAAAAGAAAGTTAAAGGAGAGGGAAATGATCTGGCACAGGTGTGACAAAACTTTGGTCAAGGTTGTCTTAAAAATATTAATTTGAGTGTTAATAGAAGTGAAGGTTGCATATTGGGCCAAGGGTTCAGGTAAAAGTACCTTACTTCGCTTATTAAAATGGCTTGGAATTACCAAATCAAGGGAAGTAAAAGGTACTAGGAGAGGCTACCTGACGTCAAAACAAAAGAAATGATCCTGTACTGATTAAAATTGCACGAGAATAGGTATGTATTCCAACGTTTTAATCTTTTCCACATAAACATGTCTCGATAATATTATTGAGGCACCAGTTCAAGTCTTAAAAGAAGATAAGGCACAGCAACAGAAAAAGCACTCAGCTTTTTAAAAAGTAGGTTTAGATGATAGAAAAGGATGCTTCGCTGGCGTTTTATTCAGGACAACAGCAACGTGTTGCTATTGCTCGTGCTTTTGGGCAATGAATCCTGAAATTATGCTTTTTGATGAGCCAACCAGTGCCCCTAGATCCAGAGCTAGTGGATGATGTTTTCATGTTATGAAGGGCTCAGCAACAGAAGGGATGACGATGGTGGTGACTCATGAGATGGGTTTTGCAAGAGAGATGGCAGATAGAGTCATCTTTATGGATGAGGGTACGATAGTAGAAGAAGGGTCACCGGGAGGCTATTTTTACCTCCAAAAGAAGAAACGTACAAGATATTTTATCTCGGGTATTATAGGGTGAATGATGGGCGTTAATGTAAGAGCGTAGTAGCAAGATTAATTTAAGACTAGAAGTTTTAGGTAAACGAGATGATGGCTACTCATGAGGTATGATGGTCATGCAAATGTTTCGTCTATGGGATAATATCCATATTTCTTCGGCAAGGCGTAATCGTATTTTTCTAATCATGAATTTGTACCAAATAATCGTAACAATCTTGCCATGAAGGCTGCTGAGTTGATGGCGGAATATTATCAGATGCCTCAAGTGAGTCATCACACCACATCCCTGTTTCTGCAGGTATGGCAGGTAGCAGTGATGCGAGCTGTTTTACTAGGTATGCGTGAATTATTTAATCAAAAGATAAATAACTGAAGACTTATGTACACTAGGAGAAAAGCTAGGTCAGATGTGCCTTTTTGTATCATGAACAACTGCCCTAGCTTATGGTCGTGGAGAAAAATTACCCTCTTCCTAGTCCTAAGAAACTTTATGTTCTTTGTTATTACAGGCGAATTTTGGCGTATCAACAGCCAAGATTTATCAACAATTTGAGCTATCGAAAAAGTTCAAGGATTATCTAGCCTTTAAAAAGGCTATGGAAGAAAAACATAGATTATATTTTTAGCAAATCTTTCTAATGACCTTGAAACTACTACCTTCTATTGTATCCTAAGGTTGAGTTAATCAAACGTGATCTTTTAAACCGAGGTATACGTCATGTCTTGATGAGTGGCAGTGGTCCAACTGTGTTTAGTTTGTTTAAAAACGTCAGAAGAGGCGATGTATTGGTTTAAAGTTTTTACAAAAGATTATCCACATATTTTTATTGACCACCACACTAGTAGCAGAGGATTTGGATGATAGAGTACAACGTGTATGATTAGAGAGATGAGATAGTTGTCTAGCGATTATTTTGCCGCTGGTCATGGGACAAGGATGAAATCAAGAAACCTAAAGTACTCCATGAAATTTTTAGGAAAAATCAATGGTTTTAGGGGTTTCTGATACAATCAAAGCAGCTGAATTTCCGACTTAACCCTTATTGTTGGTTATCAACATGAGCGTGTCCAAGGGCCTCTTTTAGATGAGGGTCTTTGTGTATCAAGAAAAGCAAGAGGAACGGTCATGCTGTATCATTAGGGGCAACAGCCTAAAAGATCTAGAGGAATTTGACATAGTCTTGGCTCGCCTGTGGTGATACACCATTACTCTACCAAGGAAAGTTTAGAAGCTTTGATCAATCGTCGCGAAAGTCAGGTCAGGTGATGACGGTTTTGACAACTCGTGTCGATAATCCTTATGGCTATGGTAGAATTTTACTTCAAGATGGTAATGTCTGTGGCATAGTGGAGGGAAAAAGATGCTACAGAAGAAGAGCGTAAAATTAACCTTATTAATACAGGGACATACTGTTTTAAGGGGAGCTTTTAAAAGACTATTTGCCGAGGTTAAAAACGATAATGCTCAAGGGGAATATTATCTTACTGATTTACTTGCGATGGCAGTAGAAGCGGGCTATCGTGTTGGAGAATATACTTTAGAGGATGATAGAGAAGGTCTTGGGAATCAATAATCGTTTGCAACTTTCTGTTGCCACTGAGTTAATGCAAAGGCGAATTGTAGAAAAACATATGTTAAATGGTGTGAGTTTTACCAATCCAAATTATGTTTATATCGAGCCTGGAGTTTCTATAGAAGAGGATGTTTTAATTGAGGGTGGCGTCAGCCTTTTGGGACAGACAGTGATTAAAAAGGTACGGTGATTGAGTCTGGATCAAAGGTTACTGATAGTATTGTGAGCGAGATTCTGTCATCAAATCATCCATGCTTTGGTCATGTGAAGTAGGCAATGGTTGTTATATTGGACCTTTGCCTATCTTAGACCAAATACCATCTTAAAAGATTATGTTAAAATCGGTGACTTTGTTGAGGTTAAAAATAGCACAGTTGGACAAGGTACAAAGATTCCTCATTTATCTTATGTAGGGGATAGTACGTTAGAGAGCGCATTAATATAGGCTGTGGTTCTATTACATGTAACTATGATGGGTTGAAAAACATAGGACAGTCATTGAAGATGATGTATTTGTTGAAGTAATACAAACTTGGCTGCACCCAGTTACCATAAGAGAAGGTGCAGTCATTGGCAGGATCAACGATTACTAAAGATGTTGATTCAGGACGTTACACTAACAAGAGCACCACTGAAGATAGTGAAATCTGGAAAAAGATAAGGGACTGTTATGTATAACTTTGAATTAGAAAAAGAATTAATCATCTAAAACTGTAAGTGGTAATGCGAATAGAGAATTAGCAGAGGCAATTACTAAGAGTTTAGATATTGATGTAGTCAAAGGAGTATTTCTAAGTTTAGTGATGGTGAAATCAATGTAATTTTGAGGAAAGTGTTAGAGGTTGTGATGTTTTTGTCGTACAGCCAACCTGCAGAACCTGTCAATGATAATATCATGGAATTGCTTATTATGATTGATGCCTTAAAACGTGCCTCAGCTGCTCGTATTACAGCAGTATACCATACTATGGCTATGCAAGACAGGACAGAAAGTCCCAGTGTAGAGAGCCCTATCATCATGCTAAACTTGTTGCCAATCTTATTCAGTGCTGGTGCAACAAGAGTGTTGATCGTAGATCTCCATGCACAACAAATCCAAGGTTTTTGATATTCCTGTTGATCATTTGGTGGCTTCTGGCTTAATTGCAGAGTATTATAAGGCAAAAATCTAGAGGATGTTGTCGGTAAGCCCAGATACTGGTGGCGTAAGACGTGCTCGTATTTTGGCAGAACAAAATGGGGGAGCGCCTCTAGCCATTATTGACAAAAAGAAGACCTATGCCTAACGTCTGAAGTGATGAACATCATTGGCGAGATAGAAGGCAAGACAGTGATCATGATAGATGATATTATTGATACTGCTGGTACTATCACCAATGCAGCAACAGCCCTTGCTCAACGTGGTGCCAAAGATATTTATGTGTCTTGTACTCATGCGATTTTATCTGGGCCGGCTGTGGAGCGTATCAGTAAATTCTCCTATTAAAGAAGTTGTCACCACCAATACCATTCCACAACAAAAACACATTGAACTTTTTAAATCTCAAAGCCCTATCTGTTGCGCCTCTTATCGGGGAAGCCATTATGAGAATTTATCAAAATGCTCCTGTAAGTGAGATGTTTTTAATGAAAGTCACTCATAGGATTAGGCAATCCAGGTAAAGTCTATGAAAAGACAAAACATAACGTTCGGTTTTTATGTTTTGGACAAGGTCGCACAATCACCAGGGATTGCGATCGAAAAAGCACACGAAGCCCTGGTTTGTATAGGTTTTTATCAAAGTAAGAAAGTCTTACTGGTTGCCACAAACCTTTATGAATTTGAGTGGTAAAGCCGTTCGGCAGGTGCTTGATTACTATAATGATCAAATAGAAGAATTCATTGTAGGTCTATGATGATATGGATACAGAATTAGACAAATTCGTTTTAAGAAAAAGGAAGTGCTGAGGACATAATGGCATTAAGTCCATTATTTCAAGTTTAAATTCCCAAGAATTTGATCAGTTTTAAAAATAGGGATTGGGCAAAAGAAACGGATGCCGTAAGCATGTTTTAGGTGATTTTTCATCATCAGAACAAAAGGTTTTAGAAGAAGTCTTTGAAGAGGCTTATAAAGGACTCTTATCATGGTTAGAAAGTGATATTGACAAGGTAATGAATCAGATATTAGAAAAAAAGTAATCAGTGCTCACTGATTACTTTTTATATTGGCATTAAAAATGATGCAAGAGAAGTGGATTAAGGAGGTATATGAATAGCTTGGCACCCAATTCCTACCTTTTATTGGAAAAAGTTTGATGGCTTGAATAAAAGCACAAAAACTGAATTTTATGGGATGACAGAAACAGGAAACGGCTGAGTTTGCCTTTTATAGAAAGTTTATTAAAACAGAAAAAGCAATCTTACTGGTTTGTGAGAGTGAAAAGAGGGCCAAAGATTATAGAATTTTTAGAGGAATTAGGATTGATGCACGCTTTTTCCTCAAAAGCCTATACACCCTTAGGGTTTTTGGTCCCAAAAGTCTCTGAAAACTGAAAAATAAGGCAAGGGATTTTAAAACAACTTTAAGAAGTGAGCTTAAAGTGGTTACGACGAGCCATAGCGGCTAAATCAAAATCTAGCACCCAAAGAAGCATTTTTAAAAATGTCCTAGACCTAGGTGAGACAACTAGCCGAGCAGATTTGCAGAGACAGCTCTCAAGTTTAGGTTATGAGGCAGCAAAAATTGTTGAAAATGAGGGCGAATTTGCCTTTCGTGGTGAAGTGCTGGATATTTTTCCTATCGGTGAAACTCAAGGCCTTACGCCTAAACTTTGATGATGAAATCGAAGATTTAACGTATTTGAGGTGAGCACGCAAAGGCGACTGCCTTCATCTCGCTATTGATGCCATTACCTGGCACCGGTGTTGAGCATTGATCAAAGTGATGAAATTTTTAAGGGCAAAAAGAGGCTATTGAGCTTGCGATAAAAGGGATTAAGCATCAGGAAAAATGTGGATTTGGCTTATTTTTGACAAAAATTCTTCCGATGAACTTGGTTTTAAAAATCAGCAGATCTTTTTACCTTTTTATGACCATTAGAAAGCTCTTGATTATTTTTAAAGCCTCCAGTCATCATGATAGAAAACCTTACAAAATTTTGATGTTGCTTTAAATAAGGCAATCAATGAAGATAAGGTTCAAACAGAAAACCCTAAGACGAGAGGGCAATTTTTAGAAGGCAAAGTAAGCTTTTTCTAGAAAAAGAAAACGATTAAGCGTGATATCAATAGATATCCTATCATGGCTATTCTTACTTGCCTAAGCAATCTGAATTTGTAGATATTGGAGAAAAAGTCTATAGTGTTGGGGAGGACTTTAATCACTCATCATGACGATAGGAATGCTTTAGTTAAAGACTTAAATACATGGTTAGAGACAAAGGCAGTTATTTTTACTCATCAAGATGATGAAGGAGAAAAATTTCATTCATTTTTAGAAGATAATGGACTAAACTATGAAAGGATAGTTTTGCAAAAGGCATATTGTCTTTTGCCTTCGGTGTTAAACTTAAACTACTATTGGCAGATATGAATGTGGTTTTTCTTTCTCTATGAAGTGATTTTTCTAAAACAAAAACAAGTTCTCGCCAAACGGAGAGAGGAAAATAAAAGGCGAATTTAACCTTGATGATTTGGAGTTAGGCGGATTATATTGTCCGTGAAAATCATGGGATGAGGGATTTACGCAGGGGTAGAGCATATTGCCTACAAGATAGCGAAATGATTATCTGTCCTTCAATATAAGGGTAATGATCGCCTTTTGATACCAATCGCTCAGGTCAAACACCTTCAAAAATATCATGGGATGACACCAAGGCGCCTAAGGTCACCAATCTTAATTCCAAAGAATGGGTTAAGACTAGAGCAAAGGTTAAAGGTACGATAGAGGATACTGCCCATCATCTCCTAAAAGACCTCTGGGACGTAAACTGAAAAGAGGAATTAGTTTTTAGGCTTTTAAAGAGGAAGAAGAGCGTTTTTGCTTCATTTCCTTATGTAGAGACGCCAGATCAACTCAAAGCAATCGAAGATACCTTAGCTGATATGACTAAACCTTATCCAATGGATAGGCTAATTTGTGGTGATGTCGGCTATGGCAAAACAGAAGTTGCTATTAGAGCGAGTTATAGAGCAGTGTTAAATCTCAAGCAAGTCTTGATCTTAGTGCCAACAACAGTGCTTTTGCCAACAACATTATCAGTACCTTTACTGAGCGTTTTCAGACTTTGATGTCAAAATAGAAGAATTTAGCCGTTTTACGAGCAAAAAGATGAAAAGCGTATTTTACAGATTTGGCAGACCATAAGATAGATATTTTTAATTGCAACCCGACAAAGCCTTATCGGATAAGGTCAGTTTTTCAGATTTAGGCCTACTGGTTATTGATGAGGAGCAACGTTTTGGTGTTAAGCATAAGGATCAAGGCACTAAAGACTGATGTGGATATATTAACCCTTTCAGCGACACCAATACCACTGCACTACACATGTCCATGGTAGGGCTTAGGGATGTGAGCTTAATTGAGACCCCACCAAAAATCGTCATCCGATTCAGACTTACATCATTGAGCATGATTTATCAACCATCAGCCAAGCCATTCAAAAAGAAGTGGCAAGAGGTGGGCAAGTCTTTTATGTTAGAAATAGGATTGATGCCTTTGGATGATATTTTGGGAAAAATTACAAAACAGTCTCATTGATGTTAAAATTGGACTGCTCTACGGTCGGATGAGCGAGAAAGAAATTGATACGGTCATGTTGGCATTTATGAATAAAGAAATCGATGTCCTACTTTTCAACCACGATTATTGAAACAGGGATGAACATCGCCAATGCTAACACCCTTATTGTGGGTATGCAGATACCGGACTCTCAACTTTACCAGCTAAGGGGAGAGTGGGAGAAGTCATCAAGTCGCCTATGCTTACCTTACCTATGCTAAAAACAGGTATCTTACTGAAGTCTCAGAAAAGCGCCTGATGGCATTAAGGCAGTATACGGCCTTGGGTTCTGGGTATAAAATCGCTCTAAAAGATTTAAAAATCCGAGGTTCTGGCAATATCTTGGGTAAAGAGCAATCAGGACAAATGCTTTTCTGTAGGTTTTGAACTTTATGTACATGCTTGAAGAAACCATTAACCAATTAAAAGGCATTGAAAAGGTCAGTGATGAGGTGGAAATGAATCTACAAGTTTCTGCCTATATTCCAAGTGATTATATCAAGGAGAATGCTTTGAGACTCAGTTTATATCGAAAAATTTATGGGATAGCAAATCTAGAAGAGCTGAAGGCACTTTATTATGATACCTTAGATAGATTTGGTGACTTGCCGAGTCAACTCCTTCGTCTCTTTAGTGGATGAAAGTGAAAATCTATGCCAAAGAAGCCTTTATCAAAGCCCTCAGTAAGGGAGAAAAGGGTTATTACTTGAATTTTTATCATGAAAAGTTTTCCGATGAAAAGGTTAGAGCTTTTGATGGACCACCTACTTCAAGGCAAGTTAGAGGGTAGTTTTTGGTGGAAAGAAATGAGAACAGGTCTTTATCTCTTGGTGAAAAAGCTAGGTGATTTAGATGAACTGTCTGGGGAAACTCATGCTATTTCTATGATTGTCAAGAATGATTAAAAAGTTGTATAATGCTTTTAGTTTAAAATTAAGGAGCGATTAATTTGAAGAAAAATTATGGCATTGGTACTCAGCGTATTTATGATGACAACAGTAATAGGGTTGTGGTAGTGGTACTGATTGGTCAGAGTGGCAAGGATGCCATTAAAGTTAATGATGAAGTTTTAAAAGTGGCTATCTTGATAGTCGTATTAAACAAGTATTTGTTGCTAACTGGTATCGAAGAGGTACTGAAATGGCAGATACCTATCGTGCAGGTATTATCAAAAGTGCAGTGGATTTGACCTTGCTTTTTACAAGAAGCTGCAAAGAAACATCACTGCCACAGACGAAGAAGTGGCAAAATTTGGAAAAAGAACTCGTTGCTCCAAGCTGGCTCAGAAGAAGCTTATCAAAGATATGGAAGATAAGGGTATCAGCGCTAAAGACACTCAAACCTTTTGAAACAACAGTCATTTTCAACAAGCTTCAAGATAACATCAAGTCTAGCATTAAGATTGACTCTAAAGGCTACTATGACTCTCATCCAGATGAATTTAAACAAGATGAGCAAGTAAAAAGCTAGTCATATCTTGGTAAAGAAAACAGAAGAAGAAGCCAATAAAGTCATTGCAGAATTAAAAAGCAGGTAAAGACTTTGCAGAACTTGCAAAAACCTATTCACTGATGAAAGCAATAAGAACAATGGTGGTGACTTGGGCTATTTTGACAAGTCAAGAATGGCTACACCTTTGCCAATGCTGCATTTTTCTATGGAAGTAGGGACTTTTAGCCAAGCACCTGTTAAAACAGAATTTGGTTATCATGTCATCAAAGTAGAAGACAAAAAGCCAGCTGGTACCAAAGTTATGGAAGAAGTCAAAAAGAATTGGAAGAATTTTTAATCAATAATGAATTACAATTAAAAATTTCTGAATTAACCAATACCTTAAATAAAAATGCTAAAATTGAATACCTCTTGGAAGACTATGATCCGGCAAAATTAGAAGAAAAAGCACAAAAGCGATAGCAGAAGCGCAAGCTAAGGCTGCTAAAGAAGCACAAGCACAAGCTGGTGCAGCCATAGTGGTGAAGCAAGTCGCTGGAGCGACAACAACGACAGAAAAACACTGAGCAAGCACTACTCAAACTAAAACAACTGAACAAGCAAAGGTAATATTAGCTCTGATATTATCAGAGCTAGCAAGAGGAGGGATGAGGATAATGGAGACTGTAAGGACATTTGATATATATGTCAGATGAAGCGATCCAAAAATACTTCTTTCGGCTGGAACAAGGCCACGCCCGTGCCCAATACAATGTCGCCTTGCTCTACCTTTATGGCAAAAGAGGCTGAGAAAGATACTGCTAAAGGGATTTATTGGTATCATCAGGCTGCCCAAAATGGCAATAACCACGCTACTATGACTTGGGGAGTGTGTTATTATTATGGTCAAGGTGTCGAGCAAGATTACACAAAGGCTTGAATTTTAAATCAGGCTGCCAAGAACGGTCATATTAGAGCTAGTGCAACTGGTAGGGATGCCTATGCCTTTGGTCATGGGGCGTAGCAAGTGATGAGACTATAGGCCTTTGAGGCCTACCTAGTGCAGCCCCTAAGAAATAACTATGACGCCATGGTCAGCCTTGCCCTTTGTTACCAAGAGGGTTTTGGCTGTGAGGTTGATGATGGCGAAGCCTACACATGGCTAGAAAAAGCTTGTGAACACAGAAATTCCTCTGGCGTACTATCATCTGGGACTGTGTTATCAAGAAGGTAGGGGTGTCGCTAAAGATGGAAGAAAAAGCAAAAAGCTTATTTAGAAAAGGCAAAGCCTACTTTTTAAACAGAATAGATAATGATGACTTTGGTATAGTAGATAAAAATATTGAGTATAGTAGAAAAAGCGTTGGCTGTTAAACGTCAACGCTTTTTAAGGTATTGTCTAATAAATCACCTCATAAAAAGTAAGAAGGGCATTAAGTTTTCAAATCAATCTTATCAGTTTTGCTGTCTGTATTAAAATGTAAAATCTGTGAGCCAGAGGAAGCGTCTTTATAGGCAATCTTTTATCGAACCAACCTGATTGTTTTTATAAGTGGTGATATAGAGACGATGAAGGAAAAAGTACAAATAAGAGAATATTAGATAGATAAAAAGGTTTGTTTATGATAATTTATCTATTTGAAAACGATAATAAGATATGATAAAATTTAAGCTAGAGAAAATTATTGAGGAGGGTTTGGATGGCTAGCTTAGGTGATAAAATTGAAAAATTTTCAAAAGATAGGAAGACAGTTGGGAAAAGTCAATTTTTGTTAGTCGTGATACCCTTTGGTTTCAGAATGAGTACTTTAGACTTTTTGTGATATCAGGTGCTATTGAACTTGTTATTGTGCTTGCATAGCAACTATTTTCAAATGGGAGCTAACATTTCATTCTGTTGTAGAGTCAGTAGAGTATACTTACGCCATACGTCTATGGACTAAGCTTGATTATTCCAGTTTATATCATGATTTTATGTCTCGGTTTTAAGCATTTACTTTTGTTATAAGTATGAAATTTCAGTTTGAAGATAGGCGGGAGAGATGATTATGATAAAATATTTTTCCATCTTTTTGTTGTAGGCATAGTATGTTTTTAGCACGGTCTTTGGTGTTTTTGCGTCTGATGGTGAAGAGGGTGCAACCATGAGCGAACCTACTAGAGGTCAATTGATAGCAATTTATCATGTTTTACCTTATCATCAGGTGACCTACACTCTCGAAAACAAAAGATACCTTGGTGACTTGAAAGGAAAGATTATTACAAAGACACGTAATGAGATCCCTGGGGTTACCTTAAATCTTGATACAGTTTCTATTTCCACAAACCACTTTGTCCGAGTGTTATTGAAAGTATAGGGTGCATGATTGGCTTAAATTTGAAAGCTTTGATGTAGCAGGAACGACCACTTTTACCACTACAGCTAGTTGGCAAATTCCTAGTACCTATGAGGGCAAAAAAGTTCAGTATGCTAAGATGAGTACGAGGACAGTTGAAGAAGTTTGGTGCTATGATGTTTGTATCAAAACCAATAAAGGCGAAAAGACGTGCTTAAAGCGTGGCATAATAAAAAGTTAGATGCAAATTCCAGAAGTGAAAGGAATATTACTTTTTACCAGATGGTACAAATATTGTGGTCCTAAAAACAGCTTAGTTTGTCGCATATGGGCAAAAATAAAGGACACATTAGTATTTTTATAAAGTATTAGTAGAATAGTCAGCCTATAGCAATGAGAACACACACTTCTCTATTATAAGGAAGAAAAAAATTTGAATGAATATTTTTCAGCTAAAGTTACTGGCGATGGTTTTTATGGTTTTTAGACCATATCCATTTATTTTTCCAAACACGCTAAAAATTTTTGACTATATTGGGGTATTGGCGATTCCCTATTTGTCTTTGCTTTAGTAGAGGGATAAAGCACACCGGTAATTTAAAGCGGTATTTTTAAGGCTCTATATTTTTCTATTATTATGCAGGGGAGTGCTACCTTACTTCAATTAAAGGCAGAAAAATCAGACTTGCCTCTAAGTAATAGTATTCGTATCTTTGTGGTTTTGCTGATACTTATTGTTTTATTAGAAAATACAAAAACAGATAATTGGCTAAAAATAAGGGCTTGTGGCTATTTATAGGTTATCAAGTAGTAGCGACTGTAATCAGTATGATTATCATGATGTTATTTGATATCAGTGAGCCGATGCTCTATTGTATCAATACCATTCTTGCCACGACAGTGGGAATGGATGGAGGTTATTTCTTTATTATCATTGGTTTGATTTTTATTATGGCTATCGAGACTACAAAAAGATAGCTCTTTTTAACTGTTTTTATAACAGCTAATATGCTTTTCTTTAATACCCTATCTTGGGAATTATCGGAAATAAATTATCAGTAATTCATTTGGAATTAGGTGACTTCTTTATAGCTTTTTGAATTAGTGACAGGGTTGGGATATACTCTTCTATCAAACACAGGTCTTTTTGGAAAAATACGATGTGGATGAGTATCTTTGTCTTGGCAGTGATTTATTTTTATGATGGCAAAGGTCTATAAAAGCAATCGTTTTCAAAAATATTTATTCTACATCTTTTTATCCCGCCCATTTGTGGCTACTCTATTTCCTTGCCTACCAGCTGTAAGTCATCAATAGCACTATTGTCAGTATGTTAGGCTGAGGTGATGGTATAATAGTGAGACAGGATAAAAATCCTGAAATCATTGAAAAGGAGGCTTAGCATGACTGATTTAGGGAGAAATTGAGAAAGGTGCGGGAAGCAGAGGTTTATCTAGGAAGCACTTGCCCAAAAAGCTGGCATAGCTTTAGCACAACTTTTGGACTGGGAAGAGGATAGAGAGGTGCCCGACTTGGAGCATCTGGCTAAGTTGTGTGATGGCTTGAGGGATTACTATAGATGACTTAGTAAAGAGGCAGTTTCAATGCCTTCCTCACGCTTCTAGTACACCTCCAAGCACCAAGTGGTATCAAAATAAGTACTTTATACTTTTTGCCATGTTTCTTTAGCAGTGGCACTTTTCTTTGGTAGATGTTTTTATGTCGTTGTTTTTGCACAAGTGGCAAATCAGAATGGTTGAAAGTGTTGGTTTGGTGAGGTCTTTCCTGATACAGCTTTTTCTGGTATTTCGTATTTATTGTTAATACCTTCAGCTTGTATTATGTTTGTAGGCTTTAGCGCAAGTCTATATTTTTTGGAATAAATATCAAAATTCAAAATAGAAAATGAAAAAGATAACTTTGCCCACTCTTTAGTAGAAAGTGTATTATTAGGGACGAAAAATAAAAGGACACTCTTAGTGTCCTTTTATTTTTCTAAAAAGTAGTGATAAAGACGCATATCATCATTTAATTCAGGGTGAAAGGAAAGGGCGAGTTGGTTTTTATATTCGACAGCGACGATATTACCATCGACAATAGTGTACTTCGACCCCCTCAGAGATGGCTTCAATGTAGGGGCACGAATAAAGGTCATGGGTACTTGTCCAAGAGGCTTGAAATCATCATAGGTAAAAACTACCAAGCTGTTTGCCATAGGCATTACGTTTGACTGTGATAGGCAAGGTCGCAAAGTGTAAACGTGTATCATTAGAGAGGCTTTGAGCGAGCAAAGATAAAGGCCTGCACAGGTCGCTAGGACAGGCAAACCTTCTTGGATTTGTGCTTGAAGTGGCTGAAACATGCCTAAATCTCTTAGGAGCTTACCTTGTACGGTGCTTTCACCGCCAGGTAAAATAAGGGCATCAAAGCTCTTTTTAAATCTTCTTTTTGGCGCAATTCAATGCTGTCAATACCAAGGCTAGAGAGTTTGTGTCTATGCTCAATAAAGGCACCTTGAAGTGCTCAAAAACCCCTATTTTCATTTATTTGCCTCGTTCTGCCATAAGGAGTTCGATTTCATCTTCATTGATGCCGACCATAGCTTCGCTAAATCCTCTGATAATGGCAATGAGCTTGCTGTCAGTATAGTTGGTGACGGTTTGAACGATGCTTTTAGCACGTTTTTCAGGATTGCCTGATTTGAAAATACCAGAACCGACAAAGACCCCTTCTGCACCGAGTTGCATCATAAGGGCTGCATCTGCTGGTGTTGCGACGCCTCCGGCTGCAAAATTGACAACTGGTAATTTTTGTTTTGGTGGACATATAAAGACAAGTTCATAAGGGACTTGAAGATTTTTGCAACATCAAATAACTCATCTTCACGAAGGGCAGAAATACGAGCAATCTCTTGGTTCATCTTGCGCATATGTTGGACGGCTGGATGATATCTCCTGTCCCTGGTTCTCCTTGGTTCGAATCATGCTGGCACCTTCATTGATACGGCGAGCGCTTCACCAAGGTCTTTTGCCCCCACAGACAAAGGCACTTTGAACTAGTTTTATCAATATGATAGACATTGTCTGCTGGAGAAAGGACTTCACTTTCATCAATATAATCAATTTCAATCGCTTCTAGAATTTGTGCTTCACAAAATGTCCACGACATTTGCCATGACAGAATAGAAACGCTCGCTTGAATTTCTTTGATCATCTTTGGATCACTCATTCTAGAGACCCCACCAGCTGCTCTGATGTCAGCAGGATTCGTTCAAGCGCCATAACTGCACAGGCACCTGCACTTTCAGCAATGAAAACGTCTGCTGTTGTGACATCCATAATCACGCCACCTTTCAACATTTGTGCTAGTTGTTTGTTTAATTCGTATCGGTTTTCCATGACAATAGCTCCTTTTTAAATAGACATCAAAAATCATTCATAGTATAATCAAAAACTTGCACAAATGTTGAAGGTGGCGTGACCTGAATGTCTGTTTACAAACTGCTCACGTGCTAATATCTGTGCGAATATAACGCTGAACTCTTATTTAACTAATAGTCTGGAATAATTGATCGAGACCAGTCGAAGGCGACAATCGTGACAAATGCCGTGATGGTGCGTTTTGATGGGCTGAGTTCTGGGCGTTGAGGTGGTCTTGACGGACAATCTGTCGCTGATGAACTGAGTTCGAGGTGCTTGCACTGACCGGTTGGGCGGTGACGCTCCTGCAATCAATGAGGTCGCCGACGCTCGATTCGAACGAAAACCGGGGACGGGGCCGTCAGCATAACGGATGGACTCGGTGGCTCGTGAAGATGACCCCGACGATGGTGGCGAGGTTGTGAACGGTCACCGTGAGGTTACGGTTGTTGCGGCGAGCGCCGGCGGATGCGGCCTGACTCGTGCGGGGTCCGGTTCTGTTCCGTCGAACGCGGCGATAACTGGCGGTTCAAATGCTGCGGGCGGCAAGCTCGTGTCGGGTTGAGCGAAATATGGTCGGCATCGTGAAGATGATCGACTCATATCGACGGTTGAACAAACCGTAATAGGGGTTTCTTTGCTCAAGTGCTTCAATCGAACATGGACCTGAAACTCGCGCGGTGGGCGGCGTGGTGCATGAAGACTGAGGCACTGCGGCGTTGGCGCACGCCGTACAGATGGCTCCTGGGGCGGGCGTGTTTCGGCTGAAATCGGAAGATTTTGCTTGTCCTGGCGACCTGGTGAACGTGGCAAACAGCCCTCTGTGCACGTTTACGCTGGGCCTTGCTGTCACGGTCGAGCACCGCGTGCTATGACCAGCTGACGGTGATTTCTTTACTGCGTCCAGCCTCGGCGAACAATGCCATGACCTTATTCGTGCCCCGTGAGCCTCTGAGGTCGGCTACACGCTGTGTCGTCGGCCAGCTCATCTTGTCGCTGCCTGAATGCGCTATCACTGCACACAGAAAGGGACGCTGAGATTGTCCTTTATTTTGGTCCTAATACGCTTGCTAAAATTGGGCAGAGATTATCTTTTCGTTTTTCTGTTGCGGTACGACCATTTATTCAAAAGCGAACTGCGCCAAAAACTAGTATCAACCGCAAGCTGAAGATATTGACAATAATGCGAGCCAGAAGCATCGGGAAAGACCTCGCAAACCAACACTCACAGCCGCGATGCTGAGGTGACGTTTATAAAGGCGATGCGCGAAGTTATGCTGAAAACGACGTATGGTCGCGTTTTTGATGCCGCTTGATTGGCGAACGGCGTGAAGGGCGGTGAGCTGCCAGCTGACAAAGTCGTGTAGTGTCTGACCGTCTGACAGCCGATGGCAAGTCGAGCCGCGCCTCTCTTCCCGGTCAAAAGTTGATGGCAAAAAACTGTCTTGAGCTTTGGGCGGGGTCTTTCTGGATAAACATGCGTTTCACTAAATCGATCGTAACCTCCTCGTGTTCTTCGGGATTTTTGGCACTGTTCGATATGCGCCTCGACCTAACATGCGGGCAATAGTGAGCGGCGGTGAACGAGAAACTGGAAAAGGAAAACGACAGCAGACGCGCCGTCATAAAAATAAGTCGCCATGGTGAATACTCGTCACATCATGCGGGTGACAGAAGGTGTCGCTATTCGAAAACTGTAAACTGAACTGATGAACCCATTTCCGGTAGTCCCAGATCGGGAAGTGATGACATGTGTGTTCAAACAGTTAAAAGGAGCTATCTTTGTGGTCTCGACCAACCGTAAAGTCAGGCCAATGAACTTGAATGTTGATGGGCGTCGACTGATGTCAGGTAACATCGTAATCGACGATTGTGCCGACGGTATCGTGTGCAGCCTGACCGGTCTGGACGCTGTGTTTTCTGATGGGCGATGGTAATCGTGAAACCTGGTCCCGAATGTGACAGCGGAGACGAGATCTGTTTTCTGCCCGGCGCAATTGAGACGGCGCTCCCGCGCAATAATGAAGGTATGGGCCAGCCGCTGAAGTGGGTGCTTCCCTCTGCTAAACGAGGACGAATGAGGTCGCCAGCTCTTGATATGGTCAAGGTACGGCGTGTTCGGAAAGGTGGACAGCGGTCTGGGCTCATGGGCTCGTCGCCGGCGCTGGCTGAAAATGTTCGTTCAATTACCTGTTTTCATGTAATGAAGTCAGATTTTTTGTTCTCGTTGGGCAGACGGTGTTCTGATGCTTTATGGAAGCTGCTGATATTCGTCGCTGTTTTGGCCGCAATGCGACGACAAGCGTTTTCAGACCTGTAAAGTGATATTCCTTTCGCTGGCGGGTGCGTCTGTGCACGGTAACCGCGCTTGGCGTCTTCGCCTTTGTGTTTGTTCAAACATCGTAACCAAACTCTTCAACTGATCTCGACCAGCATCACTGAACTTGCCCTCATGAACGCTGGGGACGCCCGACGCGCGGTGTTTGAGATGATGGTTCCTGCATCGAGCCTGAGATTCAAGCCAGTCGCTGGCCACTCGGCCTTGCTCCGGACAAGCGGTGATGAGCGGGAACGTAATCGGGCCCAGGCAGGTTCATGCGTGCTGTGATGTGAGTCGCAGGCTAACGTTTGCAGATGAATGAGCATGGTGGGTATCGGGCCTCTGGTGGTGGCTCGTGGTGCGCAATCGTTTCGCCTCGCTGCTGTGCCCGGAGAAAATATTTTGTCGTCATCCGCCAGGCAATTCGCCGCGCAACAGAGCGAAATGGCAAACCGGGCGTAGTCGTGGGTATGGACCAATCGGCGGTTGTGAACGGCAATGACGGGGCATACGCGACTCTGCAACAGATGATGGCTGGTGCTATGCAAGCGCAACCGTTCGTGAACGCTGACAAAATGCGCAGGTCTAAAGTACTCGTTAAGGGTGTCTGACTGTGGTGTTTCTTTGATTTTCGGTTATCACCTAGTAACCGTCAAACCTCCTCAACTGCTCTAACAAACCACAATCATGTCTTATTGTCGTTTCAAATGAATGGTGTCATGAAACAGACCTTTGTCATCTAATGACTATGTTGTGCTTTCTTCATCATCTCTATGCCATATAAAGGCAATCCGGGCCGGACTGACAGACCTTATGGGCTGCTTCCTCTGGCTCGCCGGGTGCATTTAGCTGAGACGTGAAACTGACAGACGATTTGAGCAATGTATCTTGTGGTGTTGAACAATGCGTAAAGGCGTTGGCTGTTTTGACGTGACGCTTTTTCTGCTATACTGTGTTGCGTCTGCTACCGAAACAAACCATTGCGTTTGAAATGAACTGCTGCTGCAAATAAGCTTTTGGCACGCTGGCGTTTTACGCTTCTTGACAACGATCCCCGAATGAGCTCGGTACGCCGGCTGGGCTGTTCTGGCTTTCTGTGCATGTTATGTCGCTCGCAACCAAAACCTCTTGACGGGGCAGGCTGTTGGCGTATATTTCAGCAGGCTGCGCGACAGGCCTCAAGACGCAGGCGCTGCCATGACCAGGCGCGGGCATCCTGCGCCAGCTGTGATGGATTAACGGCCACGGTTAAAATTAAAGCGCTGTCTGCAACTCGCGCGCCAGACCTGGCTGCGCTCCCGGAGTCATGGGCGGCGTGGGTGGGCGGCCTGATGTGCAGCCGTCGGCAGCGGTGTCTTTCTCGAGGCACTCACGCAAAGGCGGAGCAGGCCGTTGTGATGAACGCAGACGCCAGAAAAGTATTTTGGATCGCTAATCGACGTATTTTCACGTTCCGTTATCTCATCCTCCTCTTCTTCAAAAAATGCGATGTCGAGCTTTATTTTTGCTTGTTCCGGTTGTTTTGGTTTGATGGTTATTGTGTTTGGTTATAAGCTCCGGTGACTTCTTCTTGCTGATAACGATAACGCGACGCAACTGCGCTCGTAAAGCACTGCTCTTCTGAACCTGCCGGGATGTTCGGGTGTTCGGTTGGCGTTTTGTTGGTGACGGACGGTCGGGGGCGCGGTGTGGTCGTTGTTGATGAAGTCTTCGGTGCTGACTATTCTGACTTTGGTACCGGCTGGCTTTGTCAGCTGCTGACGTAACAACAGAATACTGTTTAACGGTGGCAAAGATCTGCTCATAATGCGGCGATGACAAGGTGCGGCCATGTGACATCAAAATAATCTGCTAACTTCGTCGATGAGATCGGGATGCACGAGTTCTGCAGAATATTGCCTGGCAATTCTGCGTGTTTGACTGTGCTGTTTGCCGAGATATGTTCAGCTTTGCTAACAAATCTTGTTCAGATAATCATTGGTGTGTGTTTGGGCGTGTTGGCGAGCGGGCGACGTTGTTTCAGCCGTCTTGGCGTGATGCTGTCTTCAGCAGTGGCTGAGCTGTGGGCGACGGGCAACGAGGACTGGCGTTGCCGCTATTTAATAACGTTTGCGGCAACTGGTCAAATCACTGCTTTGCTGACCTGCGATAGTGCGTTTCGGCGCTATTTCGATGCCGTGGCAACAGGCGCGTTTGTGCGACTGTCGTGGCAAAACGCCAACGGCAACGTCGCGCTGCTGACAATCGTACCTATTATGTTGATAAATCGTAAATGCGGTACCAATGCCATCGGTGCTATTCAGGTGTCGCTCGCTATTACAAACTGAAAGCGTTAACTGTTTTAATCGTTCTTGACAATCTGAAATATTGCCGGTTTCGGGCAATTCATTCTTTCGCCGAACCTGATTTACATTCTTTCATATAACGCGGTAGACGGTCCGTCAGCTCGTGCTGCGTCCGTGATAAATTCAGTGACGCTGCTCCGCGCTGAGGGCTGTTTAAAGGCTCTTTCGGCATGGTTTTCGCTGCGTCGCGCTGAAGACGGAAATCGACGGTCGCCAAGTCGTGGTAATCGCGGTGGTGGCACCGGCTGTTGCAACGTCTGGTACCGTTATAACTGGTCTTCAGCTTTATGCCATTTCTCGTCGCGGATGTGGACGAGCTGGTTCATTTCCGCGTCGTGACAACTGTCTTGCTGTTGACGTACGTAGTTCAGGAGCCACGAGCGGTCTGGAACGCTCTTTGCCAGATGACCTGCGCGAACCAGATATATCCTGCAGCAATGCCGTCGAACTCTGGACTTCGACTGGCAGCCAGGCTGAATGGCGCGGGCGACGTCTCCCGCTCGCTGGCTGACGGTGGTCTGGGGTGTGCGTAACTCGCAATAAGTGTTGGCATTGACGTGTCTGTCGACTCGCGTAGTCGTGATTAATAGGACATCGACGCTCGCTCGTCCGGCAAATGAGCAAATTGAACATCCGGTGGTCTCTGAGCTGGCAACAATCTATTCTGACAAAGACGCTGCCGCTGTTTTGATGACTTGTTTGGTTCGTCGTAACCAGTGGTCTTGAATCAGATGACATTTTGGTGGAACAATTGGCTCATCTAGTATGGACGTGTGTGACGAAGGGCCTGTGCGTCGATGGCACGGTGCTTGATTTCGCCGTGTGGCGCAAACATTGCTCTCGTCGGCCAGACCGTCTGGTGACGCCCGATGAGCTTTGTGGACGCGATAAAAATATCGCGTGATGTGCAAATCTTCAGGCCTCGCTGCCGTGGGCTGATGCTGTTTGGCGTCAGCGTCTGAAACGCTCGACAGGTGCGACCCGGCAGCGTGACCGGCGCTGGGTCAGACGCGGTTGTTGCTGCTCGCTCGCTCTGTGGCGGCTGATGGGCATCACTGCGGTGTATCGACGGATGAGCGGTCGCTGTCGGCAAATATCCTTCGATTGCTGATTGATCTGGCGTCTGCATGAAATGAGCAAAGCCTTTCTTCTCTCTTCAAAACCTGGTATTCCCTGCTCGTTACCTCACGAAGGCCAGAAGACAGATAGACATTCCTCATATTTAACTGATCTGACCCTGTTTGGAATTAATTGACGCCAAACGCCTTGGTGTCCTCCTGTTTACGAAGGTGTTGGGCCTGAGGCGACCAGTCAGCGATCACCATATGGGGACGGTAATCATGTGAACGGCACTGCGTAAATCTGTCATGATTTTGCATGGTTTAATATAACGCCTGGCTCCGTCATCAGGTTAGAATTAACAACTGTTTTCATGCTCGGCGGCGAACTGTTTTGTTTGAAAAATCGCTTCATGAAAGGCCGTTGCATGTCTTGTAATGGTGGTTAACACCGAGCAAGGCGTATGCTGAAACTGTCGCGCGGACGGTCGTATCTTCTGAAATGATGGTGCACTCGCCTCATCTTGATGTGACAAAAAATAACGCGGCTGATGCTCTAACCATGTGGTGGGGAATGGCTGGCAAGCATTCTATGTCTGTGAAATGATGGGCCTCTGCCTGTTTCAGCCTGAATTCGGGTGGGCAATGAAATGAGCCCGTGATGGATGTCTGATGATATGCGCAATCGTTTTCTTTGTACTGCGCTAAATGCCCTCATTTCTTTGAACCTTATCGTTGACGACATCAGGTAATTTCTATCGGCGTCGAACTACAAATGGTCGTGAGGTGGTCTGCTGAGCAGGTTCGTCGGTTTGTTCACGAATGACCAGTCATTTTGTTAACGCTGATCGCTGTGCAGGCGCCGCTGGCGTCGCGCGATCGGTGCTCGGCGCCGGTGGTGGCGTCGATGGATCGGAGGGCGGGACGCGTCGCTCGCCTCAGATGCGGACCGTCGCGTTCGTCATCGAGGCGGGCGTCGAGACGGTGTTCGCCGATGGGAAAATAATCGGCGCTCGCCGCGATTCGCCTCATTCAACGGTTTATGACGAGCGGTGTCTCTCGACCAGTTGATCTCGCGGCACAGATCTGGGCGTTACAAAATCGCTGCTGGTGCAGATTTCGGTTGTATGACTCGTCGCTGTTCGCCAAAGTTGTTTAAATCGCCTTGTTCGGTTTCAGACTTTGAACAATTCGTAAGGGTGTGAGCTTTGGGGGCGATGCGCTCAATCTATTCTCCTGAAAGTCGCGTCTTTCACTCTGCAAGGCCAATGGACTAACTTTTCGTTTTAACAAACTTTCTCAAGGCAGAACTCAGCCGTTCCTGTCGCCGTCGGTTTTTGGTAACTGTCAAGCCCGTGGCGCGGGGTGGGTGTAGCTGTCGCCACTCAGCAATCATGCTCTGCATCATTTAATGCCCGGTATAAAAGTGGGTGAAGCCGCGGTGCACTACTGTTATGCGTGTGACCAGCTGGCGCTTTCTGGCTGTGATGAGTCGCTGTATAACCTTCAGGGCTGTTCTAAACTTTTGGTCTGATGATGAAAATCACCTAAGCCGTAACGCATCCGGGCTCTGGCGGTCTGTTTTCAAACGGTCAGGTTGATTGAGCGGTAATGGACGGTGCCGTATGTCACTCGGCGCCGCGCAACAGGCAGTTGTCCTGATTCTGTTCATCCTGTCATCATGAACCACTGATGAACGCTGTTTGGTCGTGTAATCGGCACCGCCAGTTTGTTTGCTGAAATATAAAGTTTATTAACCGACAAAGTTTCTTGCTGATAAAGCCTGCTGTTTCGAGCTGTCTTTTTTCGTCGCAGTCTGGTGTTAATGCGACGCAATCAATACCGTAATGA
>BNJU01001557.1_pt1 | contig 32785 bp, 32 predicted proteins | sample 8539281 | NCBI WGS metagenome assembly BNJU01 (sample SAMD00202456, study PRJDB9452) | human saliva metagenome | isolation source: human saliva | place: Japan
TTGTGGCGGTGTCCTACTCTCCCACAACCCTGTCGGTTGCAGTACCATTGGCGCTGCCGGGCTTAGCTTCCAGGTTCGGAATGGAGGCTGGGCGTTTTCCCCGGTGCTATGACCACCACAAGATTGGGTGTTCAACACTGTCCCTCACGCTGTTGTTGGTGGGGGGTGTGGGTTGATCGTGGTTTGTATAGTGGTTGCGGCACGGTTGGTTCGTGTTTTTTGTGTGGACTCCAACGTGTTGTGTTGGGGTGTTGTTTAGTGTTGGCCCATTAGTACCAGTCGGCTCACGAGCACCTCGCGGTGCTTCCACCTCTGGCCTATCGACCCGCTCGTCTGGCGGGGGCCTCTCACCCACGGGGGGCGTGGAAATCTCATCTTGAAGCAGGCTTCCCGCTTAGATGCTTTCAGCGGTTATCCCTTCCGAACGTAGCCAACCAGCCATGCACCTGGCGGTACAACTGGCACACCAGAGGTTCGTCCATCCCGGTCCTCTCGTACTAGGGACGGCCCTTCTCAAATTTCCTGCGCGCACAGAGGATAGGGACCGAACTGTCTCACGACGTTCTGAACCCAGCTCGCGTACCGCTTTAATGGGCGAACAGCCCAACCCTTGGGACCAACTCCAGCCCCAGGATGCGACGAGCCGACATCGAGGTGCCAAACCATGCCGTCGATATGGACTCTTGGGCAAGATCAGCCTGTTATCCCCGGGGTACCTTTTATCCGTTGAGCGACCACGCACCCACGTGCCATGGCCGGATCACTAGTTCCTGCTTTCGCACCTGCTCGACCCGTCGGTCTCACAGTCAAGCTCCCTTGTACACTTGCACTCGCCACCTGATTACCAACCAGGCTGAGGGAACCTTTGAGCGCCTCCGTTACATTTTAGGAGGCAACCGCCCCAGTTAAAACTACCCACCAGGCACTGTCCCCAACCCGGATCACGGGCAAGGTTGAGGTGACCGCTTGAACCAGAATGGTATTTCAACGACGACTCCACCACAGCTGGCGCGGCAGCTTCACAGTCTCCCACCCTATCCTACACAAGTCCAAGCGAACACCAATACCAAGCTATAGTAAAGGTCCCGGGGTCTTTCCGTCCTTCTGCGCGAAACGAGCATCTTTACTCGTACTGCAATTTCACCGAGTTCGCGGTTGAGACAGCGGAGAAGTCGTTACGCCATTCGTGCAGGTCGGAACTTACCCGACAAGGAATTTCGCTACCTTAGGATGGTTATAGTTACCACCGCCGTTTACTGGGGCTTAAATTCACCGCTTCACACCCACAAGTGGGTGTTGACGGTTCCTCTTAACCTTCCAGCACCGGGCAGGCGTCAGTGCGTATACATCGCCTTACGGCTTCGCACGCACCTGTGTTTTTGATAAACAGTCGCTTCTCCCTATTCTCTGCGACCCCATTAACCCCACCAACACGCGCGTGTTGGGAAGTCACGGGGTCCTCCTTATCCCGAAGTTACGGAGGAATTTTGCCGAGTTCCTTACCACGATTCACTCGAACGCCTCGGTATACTCTACCTGACCACCTGAGTCGGTTTAGGGTACGGGCGCGTCATGCCCTCACGTCGAGGCTTTTCTCGGCAGCTTAGGATCACCACAAGTCCACACACGCGTGTGTCCCTCATCAGTTCTCACCCATCATGCCCCCCGGATTTACCTGAGGAACGGGCCACAACCTTAAATACGCACAACCATCGGCGCACTGCAGCTACCTGTCTGCGTCACCCTGTTAACACGCTTGCCTACCATCACTGGGGACCCCAAGACCCACACACACACACAACCCGAAAGTCATGCGGGGAGTACGGGCAGATTGGTTAGCACAATGACTTCAGCATGGGCGGTCACAACGCGGTACCAGAATATCAACTGGTTGTCCATCGACTACGCCTGTCGGCCTCGCCTTAGGACCCGACTAACCCAGGGCGGATAAACCTAGCCCTGGAACCCTTAGTCAATCGGCGCTGCGGATTCTCACCGCAGATTCGTTACTCATGCCTGCATTCTCACTCCCACACAATCCACCAGAAGTTCCCTCCAGGCTTCACCTCGTGCAGGACGCTCCCCTACCCAACAACACACCAGCACTCCAGTTCCTGGCGCCAGCTATCCATGTCGTTGCCACAGCTTCGGCGGTACGCTTGAGCCCCTGCCACATTGTCGGCGCAGAACCACTCTGACCAGTGAGCTATTACGCACTCTTTCAAGGGATGGCTGCTTCTAAGCCAACCTCCTGGTTGTCACCGCGACTCACATCCTTTCCCACTTAGCGTACGCTTAGGGGCCTTAGCTGATGATCTGGGCTGTTTCCCTCTCGACTACGAAGCTTATCCCCCGCAGTCTCACTGCCGCGCTACACCTAATGGCATTCGGAGTTTGGCTGACGTCAGTAACCCACAGGGCCCATCGGCCATCCAGTAGCTCTACCTCCACCAGGGACCACGCGACGCTGCACCTAAATGCATTTCGGGGAGAACCAGCTATCACGGAGTTTGATTGGCCTTTCACCCCCTACCCACAGTTCATCCCCCAGGTTTTCAACCCTGGTGGGTTCGGTCCTCCACACAGTCTTACCTCTGCTTCAACCTGACCATGGGTAGATCACCCCGCTTCGGGTCTAGAACACGCGACAAACGCCATCTTTCAGACTCGCTTTCGCTACGCATACCCCACACGGGTTAAGCACGCCACGTATCACTAACTCGCAGGCTCATTCTTCAAAAGGCACGCCATCACCCCACAAGGCTCTGACGGCTTACAGGCACACGGTTTCAGGTACTATTTCACTCCCTCCTCGGGAGTACTTTTTCACCATTCCCTCACGGTACTATGCACTATCGGTCATCAAGTAGTATTTAGGCTTACCAAGTGGTCTTGGCAGATTCACACGAGATTTCACGAGTCCCGCACTACTCGGGCACCACACCCACACCACACGCCACCGGTCCGTTTACACGACTCTCACGCTCTACGGTCAGACTTCCCAGACTGTTCAACTCCCAGCAACACATAATGCGACCCCCGGCAGAAGGATCAGACGTGGCCCCACAACACCAAACACGCAACGGCCGCCGCCTCTCACACGCATCTGGTTTAGCCTCCTCCGCTTTCGCTCGCCACTACTCACGGAATATCTTTTCCTGCGGGTACTGAGATGTTTCACTTCCCGCGTTCCCCCACCACCCTATACACGTTCAGATGATGGTAACCCAGCACAACCCAGGTTAGGTTCCCCCATTCGGACACCCTCGGATAATAACGCTCGCTCGCCAGCTCCCCGAGGCATATCGCAGGCCGCAACGTCCTTCATCAGCTCTTGATGCCAAGGCATCCACCGAATGCCCAACAAAACTAAACAAAACACAAAAAACAGTACAGAACAAATATGCTCGCAACCACTATACAAATCACAAACAACCCACCACACACAACCCACACCAGTACACCCGGCTGGCTGTGCAGGCAACCACCACCCAACAGGGCGGCAGACGCTCACACGGTGTTGAACGTGAACCCGACAGTGTGCTTGTCCGCATCAAAACCTTTTATGCCCAACCCAATAAACGCGCACCCACACCCACCACCCACACTCGGGCAGTAAACACATGCAGGCACAAGAAAACAAAACACCCACCAACCACACAGGCTAGCGCGCGCTCGTCTCCCCCAAAAAATGGGCTCCCTAGAAAGGAGGTGATCCAGCCGCACCTTCCGGTACGGCTACCTTGTTACGACTTCGTCCCAATCGCCAATCCCACCTTCGACCACTCCCCCCCACAAACGCGGTTAGGCCATGGGCTTCGGGTGTTACCAACTTTCGTGACGTGACGGGCGGTGTGTACAAGGCCCGAGAACGTATTCACCGCAGCGTTGCTGATCTGCGATTACTAGCGACTCCACCTTCATGGGGTCGAGTTGCAGACCCCAATCCGAACTGAGACTGGCTTTAAGGGATTCGCTCCACCTCACAGTATCGCAACCCTCTGTACCAACCATTGTAGCATGCGTGAAGCCCAAGACATAAGGGGCATGATGATTTGACGTCATCCCCACCTTCCTCCGAGTTAACCCCTGGCAGTCCCCCACGAGTCCCCACCATCACGTGCTGGCAACATAGGGCAAGGGTTGCGCTCGTTGCGGGACTTAACCCAACATCTCACGACACGAGCTGACGACAACCATGCACCACCTGCACACGACCAACCAAATGCCACCACATCTCTGCAGTGCCGCCGTGCATGTCAAGCCTTGGTAAGGTTCTTCGCGTTGCATCGAATTAATCCGCATGCTCCGCCGCTTGTGCGGGCCCCCGTCAATTCCTTTTGAGTTTTTAGCCTTGCGGCCGTACTCCCCAGGCGGGGCACTTAAAGCGTTAGCTACGGCGCAGAAACCACGGGTGGCCCCCACACCTAGTGCCCAACGTTTACAGCGTGGACTACCAGGGTATCTAATCCTGTTCGCTCCCCACGCTTTCGCTCCTCAGCGTCAGTAACGGCCCAGAGACCCGCCTTCGCCACCGGTGTTCTTCCTGATATCTGCGCATTCCACCGCTACACCAGGAGTTCCAGTCTCCCCTACCGCACTCAAGTCAGCCCGTACCCACCGCACGCCCCCAGTTAAGCCAGAGGATTTCACGGCAGACGCGACCAACCGCCTACAAGCCCTTTTACGCCCAATAATTCCCGGACAACGCTCGCGCCCTACGTATTACCGCGGCTGCTGGCACGTAGTTAGCCGGCGCTTCTTTACCCACTACCCTCACCACAACCAGTGTTGCGGCTTGACCATGAGCGAAAGAGGTTTACAACCCGAAGGCCTCCATCCCTCACGCGGCGTCGCTGCATCAGGCTTTCGCCCATTGTGCAATATTCCCCACTGCTGCCTCCCGTAGGAGTCTGGGCCGTATCTCAGTCCCAATGTGACCGGTCACCCTCTCAGGCCGGCTACCCGTCAAAGCCTTGGTAGGCCATCACCCCACCAACAAGCTGATAGGCCGCGAGCCCATCCCCCACCAGAAAAAACCTTTCCACCAACCCCCATGCGAAGATCAGTGAATATCCAGTATTAGCACCCGTTTCCGGGCGTTATCCCAAAGAAGGGGGCAGGTTACTCACGTGTTACTCACCCGTTCGCCACTCATCCACCCAGCAAGCTAGGCTTCAGCGTTCGACTTGCATGTGTTAAGCACGCCGCCAGCGTTCGTCCTGAGCCAGGATCAAACTCTCCGAACAAAAACAAAAACGTTAAAGCCCAGAAAAACCAACCAAACAAAAACCAGTCCGGCCAGCAATCCCAACCAAAAACACTCAAAAACAAAAAACAGGCATAAAAAACAAACAAACACACTATCGAGTTCACAAACAACACCCACACACCCCAGACAACCAAGCCAAAAACCCAGCCACCAAAGCAGTGAACCACCACCACAAACCCACTCACAAGCTCGCGGCGACAGGTGAATAATCTACTCACCCCCACACCCAAAGTCAAACCAAAACACCGTGACCCCCAACACACACCCACACAAACCCCACAAACACAACGAAAAGTCCGGGCCACTTCAGCTTGCATGGGCACACAGAGTCAACGAAAAGGCGGGCCCGACCGCGCATCATCAGCGCGGTCGGGCCCGCCAAACAGCCGAAATGACTCTCAGTTCACATCCATATCGGGCTGTACGGGGATATCCACGGTCGGAAGGTCGCGCACGGCGCGACGCACGGCCTTGGACACGGCGGGGGCAACCCGCTTATCGAAGGCGCCGGGGATGATGTAGGAGGGCGAGAGCTCGTCCTCGGAGATCACGGACGCGATAGCCACAGCGGCAACGCGCAGAACCTCGGTCGTAATCTCCTTGACCTTGGCGTCCAAGAGGCCGCGGAACAGACCCGGGAAGGCCAGAACGTTGTTGATCTGGTTCGGGTAGTCGCTGCGGCCCGTCGCGACGACGGCGGCGTATTTTCCGGCACCGATCGGGTCAACCTCGGGCGTGGGGTTGGCCAGCGCGAAGACGATGGCGTCGTCAGCCATGGTTTCGATGTCGGCAGGGTCGAGGATGTTGCCGGAGGAGACGCCGATGAAGACGTCGGCGCCCTTGAGGACCTCCTTGAGGGAGCCGTGGACGTGGCGGGGGTTCGTCGCCTCGGCCAGCGCCTTTCGGGAGGGGTGCATGCCTTCGGTGGCGTCGCCAGAGAGCGCACCGTCGCGGCCACAGCCGATGATGTCGCGTGCACCCTGAGCGAGCAGCAGGCGAATGATCGCGTTGCCGGCAGCGCCGACGCCGGAGACGACGATGCGCACGTCTTCGATCTTCTTGTTCACGATCTTCAGCGCGTTGATAAGCGCGGAAAGGACCACGATCGCGGTGCCGTGCTGGTCGTCGTGGAAGACGGGGATGTCGAGCTCGGCGCGCAGGCGCTCTTCGATCTCGAAGCAGCGGGGCGCGGAGATGTCCTCCAGGTTGATGCCGCCGTAGGCGGGGGCGATGGCCTTGACGATCGAGATGATCTCTTCGGTGTCCTTGGTATCCAGGACGATCGGCCACGCGTCGACGCCGCCGAACTCCTTGAACAGGACGGCCTTGCCCTCCATGACGGGCAGGGGCGGCCGCGGGCCAATGTCGCCCAGGCCGAGCACCGCGGTGCCGTCGGAAACGACCGCGACCGTGTTGGCCTTCATGGTCAGCAGGTGGGCCTTCTGGGGCATGTCGTGGATGGCGGTACACACGCGGGCCACGCCGGGGGTGTAGGCACGCGAGAGGTCGTCACGGTTACGCAGCGGCACCTTGGAGTGGATCTCCACCTTGCCGCCGATGTGGCTCATGAAGGTCTGGTCGGCGACCGAATCGGCGGTCACGCCGGGCAGCGCGGCGATGACATCGCGGACCTCGCGGCGGTGCTCAGAATCGCGCATGTCGCACGTCAGGTCGATGATGATGCGCCCGCGGTCGGAGTCGGCCACGTCGAGGCCCTTGATCTCCGCTCCAGTCGAAGAGACTGCGTCAACAATGGACGCGATGGAAGTCGTCTTCTCATCCACCTCGATACGGTAAGAGGCGGTGTACGACGGCGATGTGCGCATGTCTGTCCTTTCGTCGGGCGCCCGGCCACAGTCGGCCCGGCTGTCCTCAAGCGCTCATCCTAGGGTAACTTTTCCGCCCCCCGGAAGGGGAGGCCACAACGTGGACACGTGCGAACGGTCAGGGACGAGGCCGGGGCGCACTATCGGGGTTGCGCACGAGGGCGGGGCCCCCTCGAGGCACGCACGAGCAGGGCGCGCAGTCTGGAGACGACGACGGGGCCGGGATCGCATCGATCCCGGCCCCCGAAACGCTCGTCAGGATGAGCCCTCAGGCGCCGACCATCTCCATGATCAGCTCGCGCACGCGGGCGGCGTCAGCCTGCCCGCGGGTGGCCTTCATGACCGCGCCGACGAGGGCGCCGGCCGCCTGGACCTTGCCGCCCTTGATCTTTTCGACGATGTCGGGGTTGGCGTCCAGGGCCTCCTGGACGGCCGCCGTTAGCGCGCCGTCGTCGGAGACGACCTCGAGGCCTCGGGCCTCGACGACCTGCGTCGGATCGCCTTCGCCCGCGAGGACGCCCTCGAGAGCCTGGCGTGCCAGCTTGTCGTTGATACGACCCGAATCGATGAGGCTCTGCAGCTGCGCGACCTGAGCGGGGCTGACCCCGGCCTCGTCGAGGGAAACCTCGCGTTCCCTTGGCGCGGCGCGAGATCTCGCCCATCCACCACTTGCGGGCGGAGGCGGGATCGCAGCCCGCGGCAACCGTGGCCTCGATGAGCCTCGAGGGCGCCGGCGTTGATGACGTCGCGCATCTCCATGTCCGCATACCCCCACTCGGAGCGCAGGCGGCGGCGCTTGGCGACGGGCAGCTCGGGCAGCGAGGCGCGCAGCTCCTCGATCCCACTCCCGATCCGGGCGGATCGGAACCAGGTCGGGCTCGGGGAAGTAGCGGTAGTCCTCGGAATCCGACTTCTCACGGCCGGACGACGTCGAGCCGTCCTCCTCGTGGTAGTGGCGGGTCTCCTGCAGGATCGTGCCGCCCTCGGACAGGATCTGGGCCTGGCGCTGCATCTCGTAGCGCACGGCCGAGGCGATGCCCCGGAAGGAGTTCACGTTCTTCGTCTCGGTGCGCGTGCCCAGCGGAGACTCGGGCGTGGGGCGCAGCGACACGTTGATGTCGGCGCGCACGTTGCCGCGCTCCATGCGGGCCTCGGACACGTCCAGGGCGCGGAAGATGTCGCGCAGGGCCTGCACGTAGGCGGCGGCCACCTCGGGCGCGCGCTCGCCGGCGCCCTCGATCGGACGGGTCACGATCTCCACGAGCGGCACGCCCGCACGGTTGTAATCCACGAGCGAGTGATCCGCGCCCTGGATGCGGCCGTCCGCACCACCGATGTGCGTGTTCTTACCCGCATCCTCCTCCATGTGCGCGCGCTCAATCTCCACGCGGAACATGGTCCCGTCCTCGAGCTCGACGTCCACGTAGCCGTCGTGCGCGATCGGCTCGTCGGACTGAGAGGTCTGGAAGGCCTTCGTCAGGTCCGGGTAGAAGTAGTTCTTACGCGCGAAACGGCAGTACTCCGCAATCTCACAGTTCAGGGCCAGGCCGATCTTGATGGCGTACTCGACGGCCTTGTGGTTGACGACCGGCAGGGAGCCGGGCAGGCCCAGCGACACCGGGGTCACGAAGGTGTTCGGGTCGCCACCAAACGCGTTGGGGGCCGCGTCGAACATCTTGGTCTTGGTGCCCAGCTCGACGTGCACCTCAATGCCGAGAACCGGGTCGAAGCGGCGCACCGCCTCGTCGTAATCCATGAGCTCAGTCATCACTTTCCTCCCAGTTAGCCGCGGGGCAGTGACCCGCGACGTCGTCGCTGAGCGCCTCCACCAGGGACGCCACCTTGTACATGACCAGGTCGCCGCGCGCGGGGGCCAGCACCTGGAAGCCGATAGGCAGGCCCTCGGAGGACACCGCGTTGGGCACGTTCACGCCGGGGATGCCCGCCAGGTTCGCGGGGATCGTGGCGACGTCGTAGAGGTACATAGCCAGCGGGTCGGAGGTCTTCTCACCGAACTTGAACGCCGTCTCGGGGGCCGTGGGCGACACGAGGACGTCGACCTGCTCGAACACCGCGTCGAAGTCACGCTGGATGAGGGTACGCACCTTCTGGGCGCTACCGTAGTAGGCGTCGTAGTAGCCGGCCGAGAGCACGTGCGTGCCCAGGATGATGCGGCGCTTGACCTCGTCGCCGAAACCGGCCTCGCGGGTGGCGGCCATGACGCGCTCGGCGGTTACGGGGCCCTCGGTGGGCTCGACGCGGATGCCGTAGCGCATGCCGTCAAAGCGGGCCAGGTTCGAGGAGACCTCGGCGGGCATGATCAGGTAATAGGCACCCAGCGAGTACTCCAGGTGCGGGCAGGAGACCTCAACGATCTGCGCACCGGCCTCGCGCAGCTTCTCAACGGTGGCGTTGAAGGCGTCGATGACGTCCTTCTGGTAGCCCTCGCCGCTCAGCTCCTTGACGACGCCGACCTTCAGGCCCTTCATGTCACCCTGCGCGGCGACGGACTCGACGGCCTCGGTAAGCGCGGGAACCGGCTCGTTCAGGAGGTCGAATCGTTGGGGTCGTAGCCGCCGATCAGCTCGGTCAGGGGCGGCAGCGTCGGCGACCGTGCGGGTGACGGGGCCGATCTGGTCCAGGGACGAGGCCATGGCCACCAGGCCGAAACGCGACACCGCGCCGTAGGTGGGCTTTGGCACCGACCGTGCCGGTCACGAACGCGGGCTGGCGAATCGAGCCGCCCGTGTCGGAACCGAGGGCCAGAGGCACCATGTAGGCCGCGACAGCAGCGGCCGAACCGCCGCCGGAGCCGCCGGGGATGCGCTCAGTGTCCCACGGGTTCTTAGTCGCACCGAAGGCGGAGTGCTCGGTGGACGAACCCATGGCAAACTCATCCATGTTGGTCTTGCCGACGATGGGCAGGCCGGCTTCCTTGATCTTCGCGGTGACGGTCGCGTCGTAGGGAGGCTTCCAGTCGCCCAGGATCTTCGAGGCGCAGGTGGTGCGCAGGCCGCGCGTCACCACGTTGTCCTTGACGGCGATCGGCACGCCCGCCAGGCGATGCAGGGTCTGCCCGCCGCGCGGCGCGCATCCACGTCGGCCGCGGTCGCCAGGGCACCCTCGCGATCAACGGTGATGAATGCGTTCACGCGGTCATCGATCGCGTCGATGCGGTCCAGGCACGCCTGGGTCAGCTCGACGGAGGTGATCTGGCCCGCGGCCAGCAAGTCCGCCAGCTCGAGGGCGCTCTTCTTCAGCAGCTCGTTCATCAGTCCTCCCCCAGAATCTGCGGAACCAGGAACATGCCGTCCTGGGCGGCGGGTGCCTGAGCGAGCACCTCGTCGCGGTCCACGGTCTGCCCAATCTCGTCTTCGCGCCACACGTTGGTCAGCGGAATCGGGTGGGACGTGGCGGGAACCTCGGGGGTGGCGACCTCGGACACCTTGGAGACGGCGTCGGCGATCGCGTCGAGTTCACCCGCGAAACGCGTGATTTCCTCGTCGGTCAATGCGATGTGGGCCAGGCCCGCAACGCGGGCGACCTCGTCAGTACTAATGCGTGACATGTGGCATCCTACCCGTATGGTCTTTTTCACAGCGACGCCAACTCACCAGGCAGACGTGGTCGATCGCCAAAAAGCGGGAATCGCGCTGCTCGCCGCCCAGGCTGCCGCAGTCGTGACCGTGCACGCGATCGACCGCATGCGCACCGCCCGTATCCCCGGTGGCGTGCACGGTTTTCCCCACCCTGCCTCCCGCCGACACGCAGATCGGCGCCACCGTGGCGCGAACGTACACGGAGGGAACCTCCCTGTACGCGGACATGCTAGAGGCCATCGAAGGGGCAACGCATCACATTTATTTCGAGACCTTCATTTGGCGCTCGGACTGCTGGGGCCAACGCTTTAAGGACGCTCTCATCGCCGCTGCCGAGCGCGGTGTCGAGGTGTTCTGCGTGTGGGATGGCTTCGGCGTCCTCAACCAGGATCCGCGCTTCTACAAGTTCCCCGTGATGCCGCATCTGCACGTGCGCAAGTTCCCGACGCTACGCTCGGGCTTCTTCACCCTGAACATCCGGCGCACTGGGCAGGATCACCGCAAGATCCTCGTGGTCGACGGCGAAGTCGGCTTCGTGGGCGGCTACAACATCGGTGATCCGTTCGCGAACGAGTGGCGCGACACCCACGTGCGCATCACGGGCGAGGCCGTGTGGGAGGTGGAAAACGGCTTTGTCGACTTCTGGAACCATTTCCGCCCCGCCACCTGCCCGGAGCTGCCGGATCAGGGGGCGCGCGCGTGGAGCGCGGACGTGACCGCACAGTTCAACCTGCCGCACTACCTCCTGTACCCGATCCGCGGCATGTACATCGACGCGATCGAGCGCGCGACCGACCGCGTGCTCATCACGACGGCGTATTTCATCCCCGACCGTGAGGTCCTCGGCTCCCTGATCGCCGCCGCCCGCCGGGGTGTGCGCGTCCAGGTGCTGATCCCCGAGTATTCCAACCACATCCTGGCGGACTGGGTGGCTCGCCCCTACTACGGCGAGCTGCTGCGCGAGGGCGTGGAGATCTGGCTGTACCGTCACGCGATGGTGCACTCGAAGACGATGACGGTGGATGGTCGCTGGTCGACGATCGGCACGGCGAACATCGATCGCCTGTCGATGCGCGGCAACTACGAGGTGTGCCTGCAGTTCTTCTCGCGCCCGCTGGCGGCGCGCATGGAGGAGATTTTCGCGAACGACCTGACGACGGCCCGCCGCCTGACTATCGACGAGTGGGAAAAGCGCTCGATGATCACCCGCGTCGGCGAGATGCTGCTGGGCCCCTTCGAGCCCTTCGTCTGAGCCCCGGCCTCGTTATAGGCCGACTCCCGCCAGGCCTCCCTCAAGGAGGTCGGCGAACTGCTGCTCGGTGATCACGGGGACGCCCAGGGCCTCGGCCTTCGCGGCCTTCGACCCCGCGCCCGGGCCGGCAACCACGAGCGAGGTCTTCTTTGAGACCGAACCCGCGGCCTTGCCGCCGCGCGACGTGATCGCTTCCTTGGCACCCTCGCGGTCGTATCCGGGCATCGCCCCCGAGACGACGATGGTGAGGCCCGCGAGCACGTCCGAGGCCGGCTCGGGCGCCTCGTCGGCCATGCGCACGCCCGCGCGCGCCCACGCCTCCAGCACCTCCAGGTGCCAATCGACCGTGAACCAGTCACGCAGGGAGCGTCCGATTTCCTCGCCCACGCCCTCGACGGCGGAGAGCTCCTCGACCGAGGCGGCGCGCAGGGCGTCCATCGACAGGAACTTCTCTGCGAGCGCGCGGGCCGCCGTGGGGCCGACATGGCGGATGGACAGGGCGACGAGGACGCGCGCGAGGGGCTGGCTCTTGGCCTTCTCCAGCTCGGCGAGCATCTTCTCGGTGCCCTTGGAGGCGCTGGGCTCAATCGGCTCGAAGACGGTCTGACCGCGTAGCTTGCGGGGACTTGTAGGCCTTCGTCCAGAAGTAGCGGACCTGCTTGAAGTCCCCGGTTTCCTCGCCCTTCTTCTTGACGGGCTTCCACACCATGACGTCGCGCAGATCCTGCGCGCGCAGGTCGAAGAGCGCTGCCTCGGTGCGCAGTGCGGGCACCTGCGGGGCTGGCAGGAGTTCCTCGGCGCGGGTGATCTGCTCGCCGTGGGGCAGCTCGCGGCCGCCCTCGAGAGTGAGGACGGTGCCGTCCTCCAGGGTGACGCTGTGGCCGGCGACCAGGGCGGCCGCCACCTCGTCGCGGTCGTTTTCAGGCTGGGTCATGGCGAGCGCGGACTCGTCGCCGAGGCCCTCCACGTCCAAGGCGGATCGTGCGCCGACGTGGGCGAGGCGCTCGGTGATCTGCGCGGGGCACAGCCCCTTGTTCGGGCAGCGCAGGTCGACGTCGCCTTCCTTCTCCTGGACGAGCGTGGTCCCGCAGGAGGGCACTCGGTGGGCATCACGAAGGGGACGCTCGGAGCCGTTGCGCGCGTCCTCGACGGGGGCGACGATCTCGGGGATGACGTCCCCGGCCTTGCGCAGGACGACGAGATCGCCGATGAGGACGCCCTTGCGAGCAACCTCCTGCGCGTTGTGCAGGGTCGCGCGCGCGACGTTCGAGCCGGCGACCAGCACGGATTCCATGACCCCGTAGGGGTCACGCGGCCAGTGCGGCCCACCTGGACGCGGATGTCGAGCAGGCGCGTGTGGACCTCCTCGGGCGGGAACTTGTAGGCGGCCGCCCAGCGCGGCGTGCGCGAGGTCGAGCCGAGGGAACGCTGCAGGTCCAGGTCGTTGATCTTGATGACGACGCCGTCGATCTCGTGGACGAGGCCGTGGCGGTCCGCGCCGATCTCGGCGATCCGCTCTTCGATGGCCTCGCGGCCCGTGAGCACGCGGGTGTAGGGCGAGACCGGCAGGCCCCAGTCGCGCAGCTGCTCGTACCAGCCCATCTGGGTGGTCGGCTCGGTGAAGTCCTCCCCGGCCTCGACGAAGCCGATGCCGTGAGCGACCATCGCGAGGGGGCGCTTGGCTGTCTCGGCCGGATCCTTTTGGCGCAGGGATCCGGCGGCGGCGTTGCGTGCGTTGACGAAGGTCTTTTCCCCGGCCTCGACGCGGGCCTCGTTGAAGGCAGCGAAGTCGGAGACCGGGAAGTAGACCTCGCCGCGCACCTCGATGCGGGCGGGGACGGTGCCCGTCAGGGTCTGCGGGATCGACGCGATCGTGCGTGCGTTGGCGGTGACGTCTTCGCCGACGTAACCGTCGCCTCGGGTCGCGGCGCGCACGAGGCGTCCGTTCTCGTAGAGGAGGTTGATGGACAGGCCGTCGACCTTCACCTCGGTCGTCATCTCGAGGTCGGAGATGCCGGTGGCCTCGGCCATGCGGGTCTCCCAGCCGGCGAGCTCCTCGAGGGAGAACACGTCGTCGAGGGACATCATCTGGGCGAGGTGGCGCACCTCGGAGAACCCGGAGTCGACGCTGCCGCCCACGCTCATCGTGGGCGAGTCGGCACCGCGCAGCTGCGGGTAGCGCTCCTCGATCTGTTCAACCTCGCGGTACATGCGGTCGTAGTCCGCGTCCGCGAGGGTCGGCGAATCACGATCGTAGTAGGCGGTGCGTGCCTCGTTGATGCGGTCAACGAGGTCGTTGTAGCGGTCGCGGGTCGTCTCGAACGTGGAGTCAGCCATGGGGTCCATTCTTGCATTTGAGGGGGCTGGCGGACCGGCGGGCGTGGCGCTTGGGCGGCGGAGGTGGCCATAGCCACACGGGCGTGTGGCACAGTTATCCACAGGCGTTTCCTGGCGTCTCGGGTTATCCACAGGGCTTCTCGCACGGCTTGATCGGCCGCGAGCGCGGCGGGATCGTTGGGGCATGAAGGATTCCGGTTGCCTCGCCCGATCAGCCTTGCGCGCAGACGTTCACCTGGCCTGCGTCGCGGGCCCTGACGTCGGCGTCGTGGTCGCGCCCGGCGCAGTCGGGCGCGCGGGGGATGTGCCGCTGACGTGCGCCTCCGTCGCCAGAGAGCACCTCCGTTTCTCGACTCTGGACGGTCGGGCCGCCTTGCGTGTGTCGCCTGGCGCTTCCTCCGTGCGCGTGCGCTTGCGAGTCCCGCTGTGGCGGCGATATCGGGAGGCTCGGCCGCTCCCTGCGGGTGCCCGCGTGCGCCTCGGGGAGGACGTCTTCGAGGTGCGGGCCCGGCCTCGGCGCTTGGCGTGGCCCTCGGTTTCCGGACGAGGCCGGGGATCGCTGACGGGATCTTCTCTCCTGCGGGGAGCTCCCCTGGTCTCCGTGCTCGTCATGGCCGGGTTTCTGCTGTGGAGGCTGCGCTCGAGCGTCTCGCTGTCCTCCGTGCTCGCGCCGGCCTGCGCGGGCGTTGTGCTGGCCGCGATCGCCGCCTCGGTTGCCTTGTCGTGGCGGGCGCGCCGGCGTCGCCGGGGCTGGGACGGCGGCGCGCTGGCCCTGATCCTTGCGGGGCTTCCGGCCTCGGCCTCTCCCCGCGGGCTGTGCGGGCTGCCGTGTGGCCGGGCCGGCCCACGCGCGTGGGTCGACGCGTGAGGCTGTCATCCTCCGCTGACGGGAGAGAGCCGGGCGAGTGCGAGGCGATCGGCATTGTCGGCGCCCACGCATCCCAGTGCGCGCTGTGGTGCGCCGGCCAGATCGCCGCTCAACTCGGCGGGGCGCGCGTGTGGTGGAACAGCGCCGCTCCCGTACTGATTGGGCATGCGGGTGTGGATATCCACGTCAGCGACCGCGATTCCTGCCCGCACTGCACGCGCGACGCCGCCCGCCCGACGCTCCACATCGGATACGCCTCCTCACTGTCGCACCTTCCGGCCTGGTGCGCGCAGGTGTGCGTCACCGATGACGAGCCCGTGAGCTCGCACTGGTGGTGGACCGTCACGCGGGCAGACGCGCGGGACAGCCTGCCGACGCGGCTCGACTGGGACCCCTCCTCGGCGAGGGGACGCGGCGGCGGGCTCAGCGTGCGGATCGGGCTCTCAGAGGAGGGACCCGTCGACCTGGACCTGGTTGCCGACGGGCCGCACGCCCTCGTCGCCGGGTGCACCGGATCGGGCAAGTCAGAGGCACTCCTCGGGTGGCTTGCCGCTATCGCGCACTGCTACAGCCCCGAACAGGTCCGCTTCATCCTCATCGACTACAAGGGCGGGGCGACCTTCGCCCGCCTCGAGGCACTCCCACACACTCAGGCACTCCTCACCGACCTTGACGCCGGCGCCACGACCCGAGCGCTGGACGGGATCGCGTCGATACTCCAGCGACGCGAGGAAACACTCGGGATACTCGGCTTCCCCGACCTCGCCACGTGGGAGAGCGCTCACGAGTCCGATCCGCTCAGCGTGACCGCTCCCCCGCCTCGTCTCGTCGTCGCGATCGACGAGTTTCGCGTTCTCGCCCAGGCCCATCCTGATTCGATGGAGGTCTTGCTCCGCCTCGCCGCGCAGGGACGCAGCCTCGGTTTGCATCTCATCGCGGCCACCCAACGCCCCTCGGGCGCGGTGAGCGCACAGATGCGCGCAAACATGGACATTCGGCTGTGTCTACGCTGCGTGAGCGCCTCGGACTCCACGGACATCCTCGGGGACACACGCGCCGCCTCGCTGCCGCGTATCCCCGGCCGCGCTGTTCTGGCGGACGTGGGCACGATCCAGCTGACCTACCTCGCCGACATCGCGTCGGTGGTCGAACGCTGCAACGCCACGTGGCCTCGCACGAGAACAGACCCCCTGTGGGCGCCGCCCCTGCCCGAGGCGCTGAGCTGGGAGGATGTCGACGCCGCCGCACAGCCGCTTCCCGATCACGCCCCGCAGGGGCAACGAGGCCCGAGATGCACTCCCTGGTGCCTCCGTGTCTCTCGGACTGGAGGAAGGCATCACACGTCACGGCCCCATCATCTGGGACGGAGGAAGCATCCAGATCCAGACCAGCGCGCACGAGGCACATATCGCCGCGCAATGGGCACTGTCCCTCGCGACGCGAATCGCGCACTGTACCCGGCACCCTCTCCACGTCATCGGCGAGGAGATCGTCGAAGGCGCGGCCTCCCAGCTGCCTGTGGACGCGCCCGGCGTCATCGACCTGCTGGAAGGCATCTGCGACCACGGGCCCGCGGTCCTGGCGCTCACGGATGCCCCGCAGCTGCGCTCCTATCTGTCTCACGTGCTTGCTGCTCCTCAGGCGGAGGCGCTGTGGACCTCACTCCTGGCCAGAGCCAGGCGCGCCGGCATCATCATCGTCGCCGCCTTCGCCGGCAGGTTCACCCCGTCGAGCGCGGCATTAGGCGCATTCTCGACGCGCATCGTGCGCGCCAGGGACGCGGACGAGGCCGTCCACGCCGGGATCGCGCCCGGGGAGCTGCGCGCTCTCGGAGAGGGACAGGCGCTCATCGTACGACCGGGAGACAAACCGCGCCTCGCCTGCATCCCCCGGCAGTCCGTTCGTGGCCGCGGCGATTACCTGGCTGCCGAGGACGATTGGCACATCCCTCCCCGTCGCAGGTCGCAGCGTTGGTCAGAAATACACGCTCCCCATCTTGATCGGCCCCACCCTACAGCGCCCCCACCTGGGACCGCGCACTGCCGTGGATCATCATCGGAGGCAGGGACGACGCCCGAATCATCGAGGCCGTCCACGCCCATTTCGGATGGGAAACACCAAAGATATCTGACGTAATTCCCGAAGACGCGTGGACTCGTATCACCAGATGGGACAAGCACCGGGTCCTCGCGCTCAACCCCACACACAACGTTATTCGCGCATTAATTCAACACAGCCACACGCCCCCACTCGCCCTGGCGGCACGACGGTGGGAGTCGACCTGCGGCGTGATCAGCGAGGGTGATACCGTGACCACTGTCCAACTGACCGTAAGGTCAGTTAATACCTAAGTCCCACCTTATTTGCCGGTCGTGAGCAGACGCATAGTGACATCCCCATTTCACTGTTGACACGACCTTGCGCGACTAAGATGACCTAGCGGACACTGAAAAAGAGCACAAGAGACCCAGGCGCACAGGACGCGAGGAGCGAAAGACAGATCATGGATTGGCGCAGTAAGGCAGCATGCCTGACCGTAGACCCAGAACTTTTCTTCCCCATCGGGAACACGGGTCCGGCTATTACGCAGGTCGCCGAGGCAAAGGCCGTGTGCCGTGAGTGCGAGGTCGCGGGCGTGTGCCTGCAGTGGGCGATCGACAACAACCAGGACTCCGGCGTGTGGGGCGGCATGAGTGAGGAAGAACGCCGCTCCCTCAAGCGCCGCGCCGCGCGCGCACGCCGCGCAGGCTGCTAACACGCCGCCGCGCCCGCGCGAGCCGCACGAACGATCAAGGCCGAGGATCCGCAATGGGTCCCCGGCCTCGTTCGTTGGTCATTCACACCGCCCGCGCAGGGCCCCGATCAGGCGGGGTCCAGGTTGGCGTGGAGCGTCACGAGCGTGCCGCCACCCTCGCGAGGTGCCCACTCGATCGACCCCTTCAGCTCACCGCGCACCATCTGATGCACGATCTGCGTGCCCAGGCCGCTCATGGGCGTGCCCGGCACGAAGCCCACGCCATCGTCTGCGACGGTCACCGTCATGGACGCTCCCTCGCGCTCGGCGCGCACCTCGATGAGACCGTCGCGGTCCGCAAGGCCGTGCTCGACCGAGTTCGCGACCAGCTCGTTGAGGACGGTCGCCAGGGCCTGAGCCTGATCGGCCTGAATGGTGCCAAAGCTGCCGGTCGTGATGACTTCGACGGCGTGGTCCGTGGACGCGATCGCGCCGGCCATGCGCACGATCGTGCGTGCGACCTCGTCGAAGTCGACCGACTCATCCACGTTCTGCGACAGGGCGGCGTGCACGGTCGCGATGGCCTGCACGCGGCGCTCGGCCTCCGCGAGCGCCACCTTGACCGCCTCCTCGGAGGAGCGGCGCGACTGGAGGCGCAGCAGGGCGGACACGGTCTGCAGGTTGTTCTTGACGCGATGGTGGATCTCGCGGATCGTCGCGTCCTTCGTCATGAGTTCCTGCTCGTGGCGGTGGACCTCGGACACGTCGCGCGTCAGGATGACGGCACCCAGGCGCTTACGCCCGTTGACGAGGGGCAGGGCGCGCATGCTGACGGTGGATGCGCGCGCGGCGATCTCGACGCGCCAGGAGGCGCGGCCCATGACGACGACCGCCATGGATTCCTCGATGAGGGTGCCATCGCCGATGACCTCGGTGATCTCCTGGGCGAGGACCTTGCCGGTCACGTGCGTGCGGATGCCGAGGCGGCGCAGGCACGACACGGCGTTGGGGGTCGCGTGCTGGACGCGGCCCTCCGCATCCAGTAGGACGGCGCCGTCGAGGACTCGCGGGACGCCGTGGGAGGTGACCTGCGGGGTCGAGTCGTAGGGGTATTCGCCGCGCGCCATCATCTGGCACAGGGTGTCGGCCGCCGCCACGGTCCATCCCTCGAACCCGAGGGACAGACGCGGACTCGACAGGTTGGCCTCGCGCGTGACGACGGCGATGATGCGCCCGTCGTGGCACACGGGCACGCACGTTTCCATCATCGAGTAGGTGCCGGCCCATCGGGCGGCGGGCGAGCGCACGACCCTGCCCGGTCTGTAGGGGCGCGCCGCAGGTCGATTTCACGGGCGGCGGGCAGGTGGAGGCCGATGATGTCGTCCACGTGAACGGTCGTCGAGGTCGCGGGGCGACAGTGGGCGGCCGCGATGAAGCGTCCGTCGTCGGCAGGCAGCCACAGAACCAGGTCGGCGGCCGCCAGGTCGGCGAGCACCTGCCAGTCCGCGAGGAGGAGGTGCAGCCAATCGATGTCCTGCTCCGACAACGGCGTCGAAGAGGCTTCTTCAGCTAACTGCATGAGACTACGCATGCATCTACTCTAAAGGGAGAGGGCCGCGAGGGCGGACCTTCGTTGTAAATGAGCGCCGGGACACGCTTCGGCGCCGCTTCTTTCGCAAGGAGAGCCATGCAGTTCACGCAGTCCGTTTCGTATCCCGGCACGGTCGACGAGGTCGTCGCCATGTACCTGACCCCCGCCTACCTGGAGCGACGCTTCGGCCAGTTTGTCGTGGAGGGCTCCCAGGCCGTGTCGGTGGAGGGCGAGCGCGTGTCCTTTGCGGGCACCGTGCGCCCCGAGCTGATTCCTGCGGCGGCTGCGCGCTTTGTCAAGTCCGATCTGCGCATCTCTTTCACCGAGGAGTGGGCGACGAACGAGGCCGGGCGACCTCGCGCACGTCCGTGACCGTGGACGGCGCCCCCGGTGTCCGTCGAGGCCACCTCCACGCTGGCTCCTGCCGAGGCTGGAAGCGTTCGCGACGTGACCGGCAACGTGTCGGTGCGCGTGCCGCTGCTGGGTGGGCGCATCGAGAAGGAGGCCGTGGCACACCTCGGCCGCGTCGTGGAGCGCGAGCAGGCGCTGGCCGCCAGCTGGCTGGAGGAGCATCGCTGAGCCCACGCTACGCTCTGCGAGGAACCCCGCCCGCCCGGCGTTGCATTTCGGGCGGGCGGGGTCTTTTCGCGCCACAATAGGTGCCATGAGTGATACCCCTAAGTCTCTGTACATGCAGCGTACGGGCGTGCGTCAGTACGTCGCCCGCAACCAGGACGGCGCCGAGATCCGCATCGGTCACGGCCCCGGGCCTCTTCTCCCCGGCGACCTGCTCAAGCTCGCGATCGCGGGCTGCAACGCGATGAGCTCGGATGCCCGCATGGCGGCTCGCCTGGGCGACGATTTCGAGCAGTTCGTCGGCGTCTCCGGCGACTACGACCAGCAGAATGATCGTTTCACGCACGTGGACGTCGAGCTGGTCCAGGACATGTCTGCCCTGTCCGACGAGGAGATCGAGGATCTCAAGCGTCGCGCCGATGCCGCAATCAAGCGCAACTGCACGATCGAGCACTCGGTCGTCGACCAGGCGCTCCCGGCCTCGCACACGTGGACGAACGAGCGGATCAACTGACGTGAGCGCCGTCGACCGCCAGTACGAGGACCTGCTGGCGCGCATTATGCGTGAGGGCACCCCCAGGGTGACCGCACCGGCACGGGCACGCGTTCCATGTTTCGGGGCGCAGCTGCGCTACGACCCTGTCCAAGGGCTTTCCCGCTGATCACGACGAAGCGTGTGCACCTCAAGTCGGTGGTCGGCGAGCTCCTGTGGTTCCTGTCGGGGTCGTCGAACGTGTCCTGGCTCCAGGACAACGGCATCCGCATCTGGAACGAGTGGGCGGACGAGGACGGCGAGCTGGGCCCGGTGTACGGCGTCCAGTGGCGTTCGTGGAACGCCGGGGACGGCCGCCACATCGACCAGATCTCCCAGGTCCTCGAGACGCTGAAGACGAACCCGGATTCGCGCCGCATGGTGGTGTCCGCGTGGAACGTCGGCGACCTGCCGCAGATGGCGCTCGAGCCCTGCCACGCGTTCTTCCAGCTGTACGTGGCCGACGGCCGCCTGTCGCTGCAGCTCTACCAGCGCAGCGCAGACATGTTCCTGGGTGTGCCCTTCAACATCGCGTCCTACTCGCTGCTCACTCACATGTTCGCCCAGCAGGCGGGCCTGGAAGTCGGCGACTTCATTTGGACGGGCGGGGACTGCCACATCTACTCCAACCACACGGAGCAGGTGAGAGAGCAGCTGAGCCGCGAGCCCTATCCGTTCCCGCGCCTGGTGCTCGCGAAGGCTCCCTCGATGTTCGAGTACTCCTTCGATGACATTTCGGTGACGGACTACCAGCATCACCCCACGATCAAGGCTCCGGTCGCGGTATGACGAAGCTGGGAGCGATTTGGGCGCAGGATTGCAACGGGATCATCGGGACGGGCACGGCCATGTCCTGGCATGTTCCCGCTGATTTCCGGCACTTCAAGGAGTCCACGATGGGCTGCCCGATCATCATGGGCCGCCGCTCGTGGGAGGCTCTCGGGCGCGCCCTGCCGGGCCGCACGAACATCGTCATCACCCGCACGCCCGGGTACGAGGCCGAGGGCGCTCTCGTCGTCCCCTCCGTCGATGAGGCGCTTCAGATCGCACGCGAGGAAACGGCACGTACGGACGCCCCCTACATCTGGATCACGGGCGGGGCGCAGCTCTACGCGCAGACCCTTCCCCTCCTGGACGAGGCCGTGGTGACCGACCTGGAACTGGACGTGGCCGCGAGCGCTCCCGAGGGTTCGACCTTCGTGTACGCGCCGCCGCTGGATCCGGCGCTGTGGCGCAGGGACGAGGAGCGCAGCGACGCCGAGTGGCGTGAGCGCTCCGGGGACGCTCGCTGGAAGGTGAGCACCTGGGTGCAGCGCTAAGCGACGCTCCCCCCGTTTCGATACCTGTCCGGCAAGGCCCCGCGCATCGCGCGGGGCCTTCGTCGTAGGATGCACTGTGCCCTCATCACCTTTGCTGACGAATCCGACGCTGCGCGCGCTCGTGGCGATCGCGCTGTTTACGTACACGGCGCAGAACATGCTCAACGTGTCGATCGCGCCCCTGTCACGCGCTCTGAACCTGCCTGAGTGGATCGTAGGCGCGGCCGTGTCCTTGGCGGCCGCCGCGGTGACGGCGCTCAGCCAGTTCTGGGGGCGCCGCTCGATCGCCTGGGGACGCAGGCGCGTCATCCTGTTGGCGTTGTTCTTGGCACTCACGGCGGGCACGCTCTTTTCGGCGGCTGTGTGGGCGCGAGCGGCCGGTTACATCGGCGCTTTCCTCGCGGCGGGCGCCATCATGGCGGCGCGCGGCCCCTTTTTCGGCGCGGCCGTCGCGGCGATCCCGCCGACGGGCCAGGCCCTCGTCGCCGAGGTGACCCCCGACGAGGCCTCGCGCGTGCGCGGCACGTCCGCGTTCTCCGGCGCGATCAACCTGTCCGTCATGGTTGGCTCCCTCGTCTCCTCGGCACTGGGTGCCTGGTGGATCTTCGGCCCCGTGCACGCCACCCCGATTTTCGTCCTCATCGCCCTGGCCATCGCCCTGATCTGGCTGCCCCGCGACGGAGCATCGACGCGCCCGAGGAGGCGCCTGCCCCGCCTGACGGCCAGGGACACGGAACCCGAGCAGGCGGCCCCGGCCTCGTCGACTGAAAACGCGGACGGAACAGAAAAACACGCGAGCGGGGCGACGGCCACCGCCGACCTGCCCCCGCGCGTGCATTGGACCGACCGGCGCATCGCCCCGTGGATCGCTTCGGTGTTCGGCATCTACTTTGCGAACGGCGTCGTTCAGATCACGATGGGTTTCCTCGTCCAGGATCGCGGCGGACTCGATCCCGCGCCCGCCGTCTCCGTGACCGCCCTCATGCTGCTGGCCAACGCCGCTGGCGCCATGCTCATGCAGCTGATCGTCGTGCCGCGCCTGGGGTGGAGTCCTCGCACGCTGCTGCGCGCCGGCATGACGCTCGCCCTCGTGGCCCTCACGTGCCTGACGATCGCACCGTCGCTGTGGGCGCTGGCTGCCTCAACGTTCGCGATGGGCGTCGCCTCGGGCATGGCCTCCCCCGGCTACTCGGCGGGTGCATCCCTGGCGGTGAGCGCACGCGAGCAGGGCGGCATCGCCGGCGTCATCAACGCGACCGGCGCGATCACGTGGATCGTGGCCCCCGTGAGCGCCACGGCCCTGTACGGCTGGATGCCGCTGTCGCCCTTCCTGCTGGCACTCTCGCTCGTCGCGCTGTCGTGCGCGTGCGCCTGGTGGCTCCTGCACCGAGCGGACATCGGTCGCGACCGCGACGCGCGACTAGGACGAGTGCCCCACGCCTCACAGCGCGCTCGGCGCTATCCCTAGAAGGGTACGTAAGCCCCTACGCGAAGGAGCCACCTGTGGCACAAGAAACCCGTACCGAAACCGACTCGATGGGAGCCGTTGAGGTCCCCGCGAACCGCTACTGGGGCGCTCAGACCGAGCGTTCGCTGCACAACTTCGACATTGGACGCAACACCTTCGTGTGGGGCCGCCCGATGGTGCGCGCCCTCGGCATCCTGAAGAAGTCCGCGGCCCTGGCCAACGCCGAGCTGGGCGAGCTGCCCGCCGACATCGCCGAACTACATCGCGCAGGCCGGCGACGAGGTCATCTCCGGCAAGCTCGACGACAACTTCCCGCTCGTCGTCTTCCAGACCGGTTCGGGCACGCAGTCGAACATGAATGCCAACGAGGTCATCTCCAACCGCGCCATCGAGCTCGCGGGCGGCACCATGGGCACCAAGTCCCCCGTGCACCCCAACGACCACGTGAACCGCGGCCAGTCCTCGAACGACACGTTCCCCACCGCCATGCACATCGCGGTCGTCTCCGAGCTGCACGACATGTACCCGCGCGTGCGCCAGCTGCGTGACACCCCTGGACAAGAAGGCCAAGGAGTTCAACGACGTCATCATGGTGGGCCGCACCCACCTGCAGGACGCCACCCCGATTCGCCTGGGCCAGGTCATTTCCGGCTGGGTTGCTCAGATCGACTTCGCCCTCGACGGCATCGAGTACGCGGACACGCGTGCGCGCGAGCTGGCCATTGGCGGCACCGCCGTGGGCACCGGCCTGAACGCTCACCCGAAGTTCGGCGAACTCACCGCCAAGAAGATCTCCGAGGAGACCGGCATCGAGTTCAAGCAGGCCGACAACCTGTTCGCCGCCCTGGGCGCGCACGACGCGCTGGTGCTGGTCTCGGGCGCGCTGCGCGTCCCTGGCCGACGCCCTCATGAAGATCGCGAACGACGTGCGCTGGTACGCCTCCGGTCCGCGTAACGGCATCGGCGAGCTGATCATCCCCGAGAACGAGCCGGGCTCGTCCATCATGCCGGGCAAGGTCAACCCGACCCAGTGCGAGGCCATGACCATGGTCGCCACCCAGGTGTTCGGCAACGACGCGACGGTCGGCTTTGCCGGCTCGCAGGGCAACTTCCAGCTCAACGTTTTCAAGCCCGTCGTGGCTTGGAACGTCCTGGAGTCCATCCGCCTGCTGGGCGACGCCTGCGTGTCCTTCGATACGCACTGCGCGTACGGCATCGAGCCCAACTACGAGAAGATCAAGCACAACCTGGACATCAACCTCATGCAGTGACGGCCCTGAACCGCCACATCGGCTACGACAAGGCCTCGAAGATCGCGAAGAACGCGCATCACAAGGGCCTGTCGCTGCGCGAGTCCGCCCTCGAGCTGGGCTTCCTGACGGCCGAGGAGTTCGACGCGTGGGTCGTTCCCGCCGACATGACGCACCCCAGCGCCGCCGACGAGTGATCCGCCCGTCGCACTGACGCTTCGGCCCCGGCCTCATGAGAGGCCGGGGCCGGTTTCATATGTGCGAGGCCAGGGCCGGTTGTGTTGTCTGCCAGCGCCACTGTCGCGCCTGGGTTTCCCGACAGTGTCTCTTCCCTCCCCCAATTTCGCATGCAATTCCCTCCTAAGTACTTCCATTTTTGAAATTAGATCATTGAAATCACGCGGTTTTCTCGCCACCCCAATGACCGAGGCCAAAGGAATTGCATGCGAAATTTCTGGGCGACCACGGTAGTGGTTGCTTTAGAAGATGCCCTCCCCGATCGAGCTGGGCTAACTCGCACGCTACCCACTGTTCCCCGTGGAATCGTTCAGCCCTGAGCGCGCGCCTTCTTACGCATCTTCAGGAACGTCGACGCGATGATGGAGAGCAGGAAGATGTTGAAGAGGATCGCGCCGACGCTCGGGGACACGAGCGTGGCGACGAGGCGCCCGACGGGGGCCGTGGCAGCCGCGGATGCGCCGACGATGAGGCCGACGCGCAGGTCGACCATGCGGTGGCGCAGGTTGGTGACGGTGCCGGCGATGCCGGTGGGGATCATGACGAGGAGGGAAGTGCCGCGCGCGATCAGGTCTCCGGCGCCGACGGCGAGCTCCATGCCGGGCACGATGACGGATCCGCCGCCCACGCCGACCAGGCCAGAGAGTATGCCGGCGCACAGGCCCACCAGGATCATGAGGGCGCACGAGGCCGGGGTCAGCGAGACAGTCCCCTCGCGCGTGGGGACGTGCAGATATTGGGAGACGATGACGAAGACGGTGAAGCCGATGAGGATCCAGGGCAGCGCGGGGGCGGGGAGGCGGCGCAGGAGCCACACGCCGATCTGGGAGCCCGCGAGCGCGCCGACGACGAGGAGGGCAGCTCCAGCCCAGGAGACCTCGCCGTGCAGGGCGTAGGTGCCCGAGCCGACGGCGGCGGTGACGATGATGGCGGCCAGCGAGGTGGCCGAGGCGCGGCGCTGATCCATGCCCAGGACGGCCATGAGGGCGGGCACGATGACGAGGCCGCCTCCCACTCCGAAGAGTCCGGAGAGGAATCCAGCGCCGACGCCCGTCGCGATGACGAGGAGGATGCGGCGCAGCGTGAGGGGACTGGGAGTCTGTGTCGCGCATGTCTCTACTGTAGTCCCGCGTCGACGTCCCCTTCCTGGGACTGATGTCTTCACCCGGTCGCGAAACCCGTGCCATCGCCCTGTTCGTCGGTGGATCGCGCGGGCGTAGACTGCCCTCATCGACGAAAGGATGCAGCGATGACCAACGTGTCTGATCGTATCGGGTCACCCGCGCACTCGGCGATGATTCGCTGGCGAATAAGACGATCGTGGAGGAGCTGGCGTCCCTGATTCCGGGCGCTGTCGATCGATCATCTCGACGAGCTGTATCCCCGACTACGCGTATTGACGTTGAGGCTGAGCAGAGCGAAGTTAGTCGCCGCTGACGTGATCGTGCTGCAGTATCCGCTGTGGTGGTACGGCTGGCCCTCGCTTCTGCAAAAGTGGGTGGAGGACGTATTCGTGCGCGGTTTCAGCCACGGGTCTTCGGGCACGGCACTGCACGGCAAGAAGCTGGTCGTGTCGGTGACGACGGGTGCCCGGCGAGTCCTACTACTCCGCGCAGCCGGTTGGTTTCGACCGATTCCTGGCTCCTGCGATGGCGACCAGTGCGCTGGTGGGCTTGGAGTACGTGGGCAGCCTGCCCCTGTACGGGGTGTCGTACGCGAATCGCACGGATGAGGCGGCGCGCGACGACATGGTGGAGCGTTCGCGCGAGCACGCAAAACGCCTCGCGGAGTTCGTCTCCACCCTCTGAGTTTGCGCTCCCCTGCGGTCAGGCAGGGCGTATAACCCGCCCCCGGCCTCGTCCATCCATCAACGAGGCCGGAGGCATGTCTACTGTTTCTTCTTCTTCGGTGCAGGTAGCTCCTCCCACATGGCCGAGACCACGTCGCACAGCGCATCGCGGTCCTCGATCTCGACGAGGAGCATCTCCTTCGCACCCTCGTAGGGGATGGCACGCGGGGCGTCGGGCAGGAGGCGTTCGGAGGCGGGCGTGACCTTGAGCAGGAAGCGGTCGTCGTAGATACCGCCGATGACCTTGCCCCGGTAGTAGAGGACGTATTCGCCCATCATCTTGCGGTGCGCCACGTCGTCCAGCTCGCCCAGCAGGTCGAGCACGAACTCCAGGTATTGGTCGGTGGACGACATCGTTCATCCTCGCTTTCCCGCTCAACGACACGCTCGTCTAATCCTGCGCTGGATTGAGCGGCCGGCCTGTTTTGTGGCGGATGAGATACAGTGTAGAGCCTTAGATCGGGCCCGCTGACCGCGTTCGTTCATTGATCAACGAGGGCCGGGGCCGGGATTGGAAGCAGGGCGGGCTAGTATCGCCGCGGTTCATCGATTCATGAACGAGGCCGGGGCCGAGTCGCGCGAGTACGCGCCCTCAGGAGCGAGCGACCTCCACGGCGGGCGTCTGCGCGAGGTTGGACAGAGCGGTCACGAACTGCGCGATCAGCGTGCGGTTACGGCTGTCCTGCATGAGGTTGGGCAGGCCCTTGGTCGTGCAGGTGACCTCAACGACGGTGCTGGCCTCAGAGGGGATGAAGCCCACGACGATGTTCTCGCCCCAGGACATCATGCCCATCGGGGTGTCGAAGGTGACAACTTGGCGGTTGGGGTCGGCGAGCGTCACGGTCGCCTTCGGAACGGACTGCGCAGCCGGGGTAGCGAGCTGGAACAGCAGCGCGAACGGCACGTTGAACTGGAATGCCTGCGTCGTGGAACGCATGCCCATGGGAGTGTCTCCTTAAAGATCTCAGTTGTCTCGGATACGCGCGATCTGGTCGCGCGCACCGGCGAAGAAGGGGCCACGCGCACCGACGCGGTCGCCTCGGTGTGACGCTTCGGATGCGCGACTTCTTCCATCTGGTTCAGCGTAGCAGCATGCGCCCAAATATCATATTCCGTCACCAGAAATGACCGCGAGCACGTAGGGTGAACAAACACGCTCATTGATGCGGGCGGGCGGCGAGACTCATCCGTCCCGCCGCCCGCCTACATCGTAGAAGTGGCGCCCTGTCCTCAAGAACGCGGCTCGAAGGCGCTCACCGACACCGAAGGCATCTCCTGGCACACGCGCAGGGTCAGCTGCAGGCTGGTCGCTCCGGTGCCCGCCTCGGGCATGATGTCGACCAGCTCCGAATCAGCGGGGTTACATCCGTCGACTCCATCCGTCGACTCTGCCGTCAGTGTCACGCCCACGCGGCCGCCCTGAGCGATCGTGAAGACGTTGCCAGGATCCTCGCCGTCGCGCACGGCCGTCGAAAGAACCGCGCCACCGCCGGAGAAAATAATCTGCGGGAAGCCGTCAATCCAGCACGAGGGTCCCTCGTTCGTGAAGCCGATGTCCACATAGGAGGTGCCACCCGCCTCCTGCTGAGAGTCGATGGAAGGCTGCAGGTTCGTCAGGTCGCAACGCTGATCGTTGTCGGCGACGTTGACCTCGGGGGCCTGGTTACCCTCATCGGGCACACTGCTCTGGGGGCCAGCGCCGCTCTGGGCGGGCATGTCGCCCTGAGAGGCGGAAGCGCTCGGGGAAGCGGACGAGGCCGCCGACCCCGACTGGGGCTGCGTGCCCTGCGGGGAGCAGGCGGCAACACCCAGGGCGAGGGAGGACAGGGAGGTCAAGGCAAGAATGCGTCGCGTGTTGATCATGGCCCCATCCTATGAAGTACCACGCCGCTCACGCACCGCCACGCCGGGCACCGCCCAGGGGGTGACAAGCCGCGCACCCTGCCCCGGCCTCGTCCTCATCATCGAGTGACAGGCTCGATCTCCACGGGGGCCACGTCCATCTCAGCCAGCGGCACCACCCGATCCTTGCGCGCCACATGGTAGCCCCACCAGACCACGCCGAACAGCGGCAGGCCAATATAGGAGGAGGCAACCTCCCAGACCTGGCCGTGAAGCACCGCTTCATAGTTCTGTCCGGCCATGACGACCAGGCACATGACGAAAGCGATGATCGGGCCGGCCGGGAAGAACGGCGACCGATACGGCAGATCCTCGAGGCGATACCCCTGCAGCAGATACGCGCGGCGGAAGCGAATATGACTGACCGCGATGCCCAGCCACATGATGATGCCGGAAATACCGACAATGTTCACCAGCCAGATGTACGCGTCATTGAAGACGAGCTGAGTGAGGAAGCCACACGCCGCGGTCACCGTCGTCACCGCCATCGCGTTGGCGGGCACGCCGCCCTTGGTGACGCGCGCGAAGATCGCGGGCGCCTGACGCTTCAGGGCCATCGAGTGCAGCATACGCGAGGCCGCGTACAGGCCCGAGTTACCAGCGGACAGGATCGAGGTCAGGATGACCGCGTTCATGACGGCGGCCGCCGCGCCGATGCCCATGCGCGCAAACACGAGCGTGAAGGGCGACTGTGCGATGTTATTCGCCGAGTCATCGGCCGCGCTCAGCAGGCTCGGGTCCGTGTACGGCAGCAGCGTACCGATCACGGCGATCGCGCCGATGTAGAAGAACATGATGCGCCAGAACACCGTGCGGATCGAGCGCGGCACGTCCCTGCGCGGATTCTCGGATTCGCCCGCTGCTACGCCCACCAGCTCCGTGCCCTGGAAGGAAAAGCCCGCGATCATAAAGACCGCGATGACGCCCACGAAACCGTTATGGAAGGGCGCGTCCCCGATCGTCCAATTCGACAGACCCGGAGAGTTGTCGCCCATCAGTCCGGCGATCGCGAAGACGCCCGATATGACAAAGACGATGACAATGACGACCTTGATGGCGGCCAACCAGAATTCGGCCTCACCATAGACCCTCGCCGAGAGCGCGTTGAGCCCAACGACGATGACGAGGAAAACCACCGCCCATATCCACGAGGGCACAGAGGGGAACCAATAGGCCATGACCAGGCCCGATGCCACGAGGTCCGCGGCCACCGTCACCGCCCAGTTGAACCAGTAGTTCCACCCCATCGCGAAACCGAAGGACGGGGAAATGAACTTCGTGGCGAAGGTCTGGAAGGAGCCCGCGACCGGCTGGTGCGCGCTCATCTCACCCAGGGACTGCATGAGGAGCAGCACCATCAGGCCAATCGCAGCGTAAGCGAGAAGGGCACCGCCCGGACCGGCGTTCGCGACCGTCGCACCGGAGGCCAGGAACAGGCCCGTGCCGATCGCTCCGCCGATGGCGATCATCTGCATGTGACGCGACGCCAGGCCGCGCTTGAGCGCGGTGTTGGAGCGCTCGCGCACATCGCTGGCGATGTCGTCGGGAGTGGGGGTAGCCATGAGTCGGTTCCTCATCTGTTGATCGTCGAGTCCCATTTTAGTCCCACAATCGCTTGTGTCGACGTTGGTAGATTCTTTTTCTCATTCTTTAACGAGGTCAGGGGCTCCCCTTCCGCTTTTTGTCACCCCAGTGCCCACCACGGCCTCGTCCCCACCAAACGAGCCACACACGCTGGGCAGTTACACTAAACCCACCCACGCCACCACAGGAGGTTCCTATGACGCAATCCCTGATGAGCATCGGCTGGATGCTCCTCGCCCTCGTCCTCTCTGCGTCCATCGGCCTCGAGCGACAGATCCGAGGCAAGAGCGCAGGCATTCGAACGCAGGCCATCGTCGGCCTCACCGCCTGCCTCATGATGCTCATCTCCAAGTACGGCTTCTCCGACATCCTCGTCGACGGCATCACCCGCTACGACCCTTCGCGCGTCGCCTCGCAGATCGTCTCGGGCATCGGCTTCCTGGGCGCGGGCATCATCCTCACCCGTCACGGCGCAATTCGAGGCCTCACGACTGCGGCCACCATCTGGGAGACCGCGGCGATCGGCATGGCGTGTGGCGCAGGCCTGTGGTGGCTCGCCCTGGCCGGAACAATCCTCCACTTCATCGTCATCGCCCTCCTGACGCCCCTCGTTCAGTTCATCCTCATGCGCACGCATGGCCACAAGGTCACGCTCACCGTCCATTACACGCCCGGGCATGGCGTCCTCTCCACGCTGCTGAGCCAGGTCTCTTCCCTGGGCTGGACGGTCTCGGCCGTGTCGACCCGCACGGATTCAAGTGACCGCGCAACCACCGCGCGATTCACTGCGGCGACGCGCCAGGACCTCTCCCGCTCCCTGCTGGTGACGACCCTCGCCGACCTCGATGGGATCGCAGGCGTCGACATCAGCGAAGACGACGACGAATAGAGTCACAGCATAGACGAGGAGGGGCCCGCGGATCACCGCGGGCCCCTCGTTCGTACCATCAGACTCTCAGCGCATCATGCCTGAGGACCGAAAGGGTTGTAGGGCTTGTCGCGCAGCTGGGGCTGCTGGCCCTGCTGCTGGCCGAACTGAGCCCGCTGGCCGAACTGAGCCTGCTGGCCGAACTGAGGCTGCTGACCGTACTGCTGCTGGCCGTACTGACCCTGCGCCGCCTGAGGAGCCTGGAAGCCACCCTGCTGCTGACCATACTGAGGCTGACCAGCCTGGGGAACCTGGAAGCCGCCCTGCTGCTGACCGAACTGGCCCTGCTGCTGACCCATCTGAACACCGGCGAACGCGCCGCCAAAGGCATTCGGGTTGTTGATCGGTGCGACCGCGCCACTCTTCAGCTCCATGAGCAGGAAGCCGCCCGCGACGCCAATCGCGATAGAGAACAGCCCCAGCATGAACGCGCCAAAGCCCGCGTCGATGTAGTCATAATTGAGCGCAACTACGAACTGAATAACACCAAGCAACGCCGCCACAAGCGCGCCGATGCCCGCCGACAGGTAGGCCCACTTCTGATTCGTAAACCAGTAGGCGGCACCCAAGCCGACGACAGTCATCAGCAAGACGAGGTGGAATGCCGAGTACCCACCCTTCACGGTGAACATCGACGCACTTCCATATTCACTACTGAGGTAAGGCAGCATCATCGAGACGAGGATCAGCACCGCCGACGCGGCGATACCGATGAGCGAGTAGGTCGCGCGAACGGAACGACCGCTCACCTTGCCCGTTTCAGCCACGACGGCCGTCTGGAACTGGTTGAACGCCGAGTTCGCGGCCGCGCCGAACTGCTGGGCCGCAGCACCGAACTGCTGGCCCGCCGACGGGCCCGCCGGAGCGTAACCTGGCTGCCCATACTGCTGCTGGCCGGGCTGAGGCTGACCGAAGGGAGCCCACTGGCCCTGCTGCGACTGGTCGCCAAACTGAGGCTGGCCCTGCTGGCCGGGCTGAGGCTGACCGAAGGGAGCCCACTGGCCCTGCTGCGGCTGGCCGCCAAACTGAGGCTGACCCTGCGCAGGAGCAGTGCCATACTGGGGCTGGCCGAAGGGGGCCTGCTGAGCCTGCGGCTGAGCACCCACCCGGGGCTGAGGCTGCGCCTGAGCATCTAGCTGCGGCAGGTTGCCGAAGGGAGACTGCGCGACCTGCTCCTCGGTCGACGGGGCCGGAGTGGCCTCGTCACCCGTGGGAGCCTCGGACTGCGCCGCGCCCTCAAGGATTGCCTGCTCAAGGTTGTCGGCGGAGGCCTCGGCTACGGGAGCCTCAGGCTCTGCAGGAGCCTCAACGTGCGGTTCTTCGACCGCGGGCTGCTCGACAGGGGCCTCGGCCGGCGCGGCGTCAGCCACGGTCTGCGCGTCCTCGTGGGCACCGGCGAAAGGCTCGGCCTGCTCGCCGGCCTCCTCCGCGGGGGCCTCGAACTCGGAGACAGCCGGTTCCTCGGCAGCCGGGGGCTGCGCGGGAACGACACCCTGATCCGCCAGCCACTGCCCAAGGGCAGGGTACAGCGACGGGTGCGTTGCGACGTAGGGACGCAGGTCCGGGCGAGCGGCAGTGATATCCGCGAGATCCTGGGCCGAAAGCGCCGGATTGCTCAAGTCGGCAGCGGTAATCTGCGACGGATCGATAGTGCTCATCTG
>BNJU01004728.1_pt1 | contig 32779 bp, 36 predicted proteins | sample 8539281 | NCBI WGS metagenome assembly BNJU01 (sample SAMD00202456, study PRJDB9452) | human saliva metagenome | isolation source: human saliva | place: Japan
AATCATCTAACGACGTTTTTGTTGAAAAGGAATCAGGCCATGTAACCTCATTAAGATTAAGACAGGTTGCGCCTTCATCAATTGCCTTGAAACAGTAGGCGGCTCGTCTTCTACTAAGAAAGCATCACCTTGTCCAGGATGTAGATGCTAAATTCTTTTATATCTTGGTTAGATGGACGAAGAAGACGGCGAGCGAGTATCCGAAACGATTCCATTTTTCTCTCTTCGGGGCTTTCAATCTCAATGCTGTTAGGTTTTGTATAGGTAAAACTACTCATGAGATGAATCTCCTTCAAGAAATTGTATTTGTTTCAATTACTAAATCTTCAGGGATTGCCCAGGTAAATACTCCAGGAGCATCTTCTGTGTTGTTTTGTGGTTGATCGCCCATGCCTCTGACAAAGAGATATGCAACGCCTTTAGGGGCCTTTCCTGTAATTCTATATACGGCAACTGCATAGATAAGTGCTTGTAGAAGGTAAGTTGCATCCTTCATTTCTTTTACAATAAATTCATGCCTATAGTCATTACGGCGTGGCGTGAGGACGGTTATTGTTGAATCCATATCATCTGGATCTTCAATTTCTTCAGTTTTTCCAAATAGCCTTGTAAGGTTGTTTGTTTTCCAATCAGCGATAAAGTAATCCCCCTGATCATCACGCAGAAGAACGTCAATGCTTCCTGTAAGAATGCCTTTCATTGATATTGCATCGCCCAGTCGCTCAGCAAAGTCTGATAGCTCATCAGAGTGGACATATTTTGTCCAACAGTCTGCAATTTCGTAAGCATAAATTTACTATTTGGGTTTAAATTGAAATCAAACTCCAGTTCTGCACGAATATTTTGAGGATTAATATCTACAAAAGATTTGCCCTCAAATGGCCCATTTAAGCTAATACTAAAGACCTGCTTTAGTGCTTGCGTCAGTCTTTCATGGGATTCTTCAAACGATAGAGGCTCGTGATCTTTGGAGTTTAAGTTCTTTTCTATAAGTGTTTGTTTTGCTGCGTATGAACAAGCTTCATCAAAGCTCAGCGATGAACTTGATCTGCGAACATTAATGAGGTTTTCAAATGCCGCATGAATTTGAGTACCAAAATCTGTTCCCGCTTCTAAATCTACCAGTGGGTGAGTGTCAGCAGAAAGCTCTTTGTTGAACCATTCTTCATTTGAAGATGTCTTTTTGATTTCATTTATGAGGTTCTCATCATTTTTAACGTTTGAAGAGTTCGAAATTTCTTCAATTTCATCATCATCATTTCCGCCTCCGCTGGTCGTAACGTCTGATTTCAGGTTAGCGGAGATACTGGAGTAAGAGGTTCTGTATTTCAGTTCTGGTAAATCGGCAGTAGCAATCTGCTTATAGGCATATAGGTCAGGTATGCGTGACCGAGCCCAGTCATTGGAGACATCTTCTTCGTCATTTAGTACATCATCAGTAAGCTCGAAAGTATTGTTGCTTAATTTGGACTTTGCATTAGCCAAAGCTCGCCCTAAAGGAGGAAGGGTGGCGGTGTCTTTACTTGAATTATCTTCTGGAAGGGGATTGGTCCATACGACGTTCAATAACTCTGCTCGAGTGAAGGCTACATAAGCAATACGTGCATTTTCTTCTGATTCCTTTTTAAGTTTTATTTGTTTTAGTTCTTCTATGGAACGTGTTTGTAAATCTTTAGATGAAGAAAAATCGTAGAGATAGCAAGTCGTGTTTTTTCTCAGAGTTTTTCTTAGAACTTTTCTTAGAACTTTTATTAGAACTTGTATTAAAGCTCTTTTCCTTATCAGTGGCTAAATAAGGTAAGAGAACTATTGGAAATTGAAGTCCTTTAGAACCATGATATGTGTATATTTGTACAGATGCCTCATCGGTAGGTATATTAAGTTTTTCTTCATCTTCTGCGGTTCTTGAATTTTTGGCTGCAGCTTTGATTTTCATACTTAGCTTTTTCTACAAGGTAGTTCAAACTAGGATTTTCATGCCATAGTTTTTGCAGCCAATTCTTTATTTGAAGTGCATTAATGTAATAATCTTCACCGTACCATTTAGTAAAAACCCGTTGGCTGAAATTAGATTTAGCCTCTATGTTTTCCCATAAAAGATTAAATCCACCTTTTTGGGTTTGATTTTTATATTCTTGCCACTGTGTAATAATTATATCAAGTGCAGAATCATTCATTAAATCATTAACTTCAAAAATGCCAAAAGGTCCAGTGGCAACTCTCTTAAGAAGATTTTGGTCAGAGAGACTAACTAAAGACTCAAGTAAGTCCAACCAGTCCTTTGCAGCCTGTTCATCAAAGACACTTGTTGTATTAGTGAATACAGCTGGAATACGAGAATCTTTGAGAGTACTTAAAATTTCTTTAGCCTCATTTGTCGTGTTTACTAAAACGGCTATGTCACTTGGCTCTATAGGCCTAGGCTCATTTTGATCCTTTTTAATGAAGTAGGTCTTTAACAGATAATTGATTACAGGTACCACATCGTCTGGAATATCACCTTTATTCAATTGTGTTTCTGTTGTACGAATAAATAATCCTTTGCTTGATGAGTTATGATTGCCACCAAGAAGCCTTCTGTCATTGATATGTGTATGCACATCCATTATCGACTCAGGCTCAAAAAGCTCTTTTGTTATTGCATTTACGGTATCTCACCACAGCTATCGCTTCTATAGTTGGTATTTAAGACATACATCTTATTGTTATTTTTTTGGGCTAAATCATGCGCATCACGGAAATTCTCAACATCTGCTCCACGGAAAGAGTAGATAGATTGTTTATCGTCACCAACAGTAATCACTTTGACTGGTGAATTCTCATTGGAACCGCTTAGGAAAGCTTTTTTGATGATATTCCACTGATTGATATCAGTATCTTGGAACTCATCAACCATTACTAATTTCCAACGTTTTTGAAGTAACTTTACAACCGCTTCGGAGCTAACCGCTTCGTTGGTAAGAGCTAAAAGACTATCATTTGACATTATGGAGTGTGTCCGCTCCAAAAGCCCATAAAGTTGAGCAAGGTCTTTTGTCCATCTTTGCCATGCGAGAAGTTCGCTGTTAGGCTGAATAGAAGAACATTTTGCTTCATCCTCTGTAGAATTAGATTCTGTACTTGATTTATCTTCTTTAGGCTCAAACGCACCTTCCAGATCAGCAAAAAATACATCTCTATTAAAAGAGCTCTGAGCATTTTTAAGTGTATTCTGATAAATTTTACTGTCAAAAGAACGAGCAAAAGATTTTGACTGAGAGTACTTTGTCAGATTTGCGTTATTGGTAAACTCAAGTAAATCGCTTGGGTCTTGTGATAAAGTACGTCCTGCATCAAAGTCAGCCAAAGTGCCAACAATTCCTAAAATTTCAGTGCAGAAGTGATGGATTGTTCCTATGGAAGCTTCATTGAGGTGTGCAATAGAGTATGCACGGTTCTTCTCAAATTGTTTCTCATTAAGAGATTTACCAAAAGATTTTTTAAGGTCAGCTACTTCTTTCTCGTTGGTTAAAAAGGTTTGAATACGAGTTTTGAGTTCTCTTGCAGCATTATTGGTAAATGTGATGACTGCAACTTCTTCTGGTTTTATGCGATTCTCTTCGTTTGAATCAATAAACAGATAGCAAAGTTTCTTACAAATAGAATACGTTTTACCAGTTCCAGCACTTGCGTCAAGGAATGTGAGAGGAGAGCCAAGTTCAGATTCTGCTTTAAATTCATTTAAATTACTCATGTTACTTTCCTTTTTTTGAATCTGATGGGCTGTCTATTACATGTGACCAATCAATTTGATCTGCAAGTACTTTGAAGATTGATTCGTTGGATTCTTGTTCGTTTGTGATTTCATCATCATTTGAACGGCTACAAATAAGACTAAGTGCGGTCTCATAATTTTCTAGCTGGTCTATTGGAATATTAATTAGTTCCTGCCAATTAGCATTCTCGCCTCAAAAGTACTCGGTCATATTCCTTATGATATTTGCGATTCTCTTTATTAAATTTATATAGAGTCTTTTTGTCAACGGTGGTGTCACTGCACTTCGTATCTGGTTCAGACTTTTTATAGGGCTTAATGGTGTTAATGTCTAGTGGGAGTGGGAGTTGCTGACCAATGAGATAAATTTTGATGAGCCTTGTAAGCCAGTCAGAAAGTATTTGGTTGTTTTCTACGATAACGCTATTTAAAACGTGACTTATAGATTGAGTATCTGAATACCAAAGCTTTCCATATTCAATTTTGTTTTTATGCTTGGACAGAAGCAAAATTACCGCCTTAATGGTTATCGCCAAGGTATCTCTATCTTTATTTTTATTAAATTTACTATCTCTGTTTGTAAGGGTATTGCTCTCAATTTCAACAACGCATGATTCACTTACAAGACAGTTCTTGATTATGCCAGAAATCTTATATTCGTCTACGTTGACTTGTATGGGGGTATTTGGAACAAAAGAGCAATCGTCAGCAAATCTTCTCTTGGAGGCTTCTTCTTTAGCGTCATCCATAAATAAGTATTGTAATTTTGCAAAAGCATTCATCACCTGCTCCTCGATGTCGGGATTAGGTTTTTTGATAGTCTTGGATAGAGCTTCTACTCCTGCATAGTTTCTTGTGCTTGAGTCAAGTTGCTTAAAGACATCACTAATTACAGGACTATATAGATCCTTCTCGTAATTGTCTGGCTTATATCGGAAATCATTTGGTGCTTCGAGTTCTGTTAAAGCACTTGCTTTTGCTCGTGCGGTGAAAAGATAGCTTGGTTCAGTTTCATCGAACAGCCCGTAAGATTTTGTTTCATCGTCAGAAATATATATGCCAAGCTTTTTCTTAACAAAATAATCGGTTGGATCTTTATAGAAGCTCAGTAAATCAGAGAGATCGATTTCTTTTTGGGAATCAAATTGATCCTTTGAGAATGTCCACTGAGAAAGTTTTTTAGAGTAGCGATCAGTTGATTTGTTTCGATAATTGATATAGGCGTCACGCATTTTGGAATGGTCTTTGTAAGAATGAACATCTGTAAGATCTGTTACGGGATTAGAAAAAGGCTGTAAACCGTATGTTATTGATGAGAGAACAGAAGAAAGTTCTCGTTCAATATCTGCAATTACAGTTGGAGTATCTAAAACTTTACCGGTATATTCACTTCGACTGCTATAGACAATATCAACTTGTTTAGCACTTGTGAGTAATGCATAGAGTTGCTTGAACGATTCTCTTGTTTCGTTTCTTAGATAGTTGATTTTCTCGCTCTCAATATTTGACAGCGCATCATCTCCATATACTTTATTTGCAAGAGGGAAGTTTTTATCGGTAAAGCCAGCAAGAATAATGTGTTTATAAGGCGTACAGTGCAATTCATTTGCGGCACAAACAACAGGAGTACCTGGAAGCATATTTCCTGGAATTCGCTGTTTAGAAATGCGACTTTCAGCAAGTTTTTTTACTTCATCTAAGGTAAGTGTAATTTGGTTTTCTTCAGGGTTAAGAGAAAGAATTTGTCCAGTTTTATCTAACCATTTACGCGCTATTGCACGAGCTTTTTTCTCATCAACAACTGACGGCTTGAAGAAGACGTCATCCAATGATTCTTGAAGAAACGCTGACCAGTTATCAATTGAGAGGTCAATTGCTTTATAGCTTTCTTTTGGATTTATAGAACAAATAAGGTTTCTAAGACGTTCAAGGTACTGAATTGCTTTTGCGGCAACCGAAACAGTTATTGAGCTACTGATTTTTGGGGTGTAAACCGAGGTATCAGAATCATTTGAATCCCAACAAATAGCTTCTTTAGTATCAACTGAGATAGCAGAAGCGATACAACGGAGGACGTATTCAATTGTGCCTGTTCGGTTAGGTAATATCTCGCTACGTAACTGTGAATTGTAGTCCCATCCCCAGGCAGCTTGTGCATCTTGCATTAACACAATGAGATCCTGTCCATCATCATAAGATAGACCCGCAGCGTTTAATACTCCTTGTAGAGAAAAGAGCTTTGCAATATCTTGGAAATTAACAGGACCATCCAAAAGAGAAAATAACGTTAAAAGGTATTGGTTTGTTTCTGAAGATTGGTCATTACGAGCTTCATGAGAGAACCAAAGTTTAATGTGTTTTGAGGGATGATCGTTCTCTGAATTGTATTTTTGTTGATTATCGTGCTTAAAGGCAAAAGAAAGCAGTGGGAAAAGCGTATCCAATTCAGGGGTTAGAATAAGAATTTCTTCTGGATTGATATTTTCTTCTTGTGAATTAACGAGCTTAACTACAAGATCTTGAATGACCTGAACCTGTCTGTTGATTCCAATGCATTTATGAAGTGTGGTTTGTGGTAAAGAATAGCTTTCATTTTTCTTTATCTCGTTTTCTGAGGGCATCCAATTTTCTAATTTTGGACCAAGGTTGCCAGAATCGGAAAGCTGGTATTCTTTGACTTTGATATTTGAGTTCTTTAAGCCTGAAATTAGGTTAAGTTCAGATTGAGAATAGAAGAGAAAACCATAAACAAAGATTGACTTCGGTAAGCGTTTGATTGAAGCATTGATATTTTTTGTGACACTAAAAGACGTGACAAATTGAGCTGGATTATCATACTCAGGGTTCAGCTGAAGGAGTTTTTTCCAAAGCGTAATTTGCCATTGAGAGATTTGATTGTTAGGAAGTTCTAACAGAAGTTCAGGCATTTGATCAAGATATCTTAGATAATTTTCAGCTGTTGTTTGCGCAAGAGTTAACCTACGGGCTTTTCTTTTGCGATAGTCAATCGTAGATGTTGAAAGTCCTTCAGTAGTAAAGCGTGCGCGTGCAGAAGATATTGTTTTGTTTAAAAAGTCTGTTGCTTCAGGGGTATCAATTTTATTGAAGGCTGTATTAAATGCTTCTGTAAGCTCACCCTGGAATTGCTGGCTAAGCTCTTCGTTTTTGCTTTCAAGTTTAATTGCTTGTCGGGCTTTTGCTCCTGGTTCTGGTTCTTTTGTCTTTCTACCTTGAGCGATTTTTCTCTTCCCAAATTTTATGCTCATTTTTGTAATCTTCTAATTTTTTTCGCTCATCGTCAGTAAGTTCAGGTCCAGTGATTTGATACTGTTGAATGCAACTTGACAATTTATTTTTATTTTGTTTGAGAGCAGAGCTGATATTTAGAGCAGTTATAGTATCTAAAAAAATTATTGCATACAGAGTCAGTAATGATTTCTGTGAAAGATGCCTCCAAATCACTCAGATTACGTTCGACGGCTTTTAAACTTAGAGGTTTTTCTGAAATGATAATTCGAATAAATCTTTTTACCTTGAGGAACTTCATCAAATATCCAGTCAAAAAGATCTGCTGCGACATCGGAAACAATGAGTCTATAAGTGTCTTGATCAATGTCTATGGAAGTCTCTTCATCTGTGGATTCTTGTGAAGTTTTATCTGCTCCAATCCAGTATTTAAAGTTATCTGGGAATTCATCGGCATAGTTGTTAAAAACTTGGAGGATTCTCCATGTTAGGTTTTCTTTTGACCAGGGATCACCGTATAGAAGAGCGTCTAGGTTGTTTTCTTTAATGGAATTACAACGAATTTCAGAGATAAGATCTTGTGCTGTTATTATACGGGTACCTGCATAGATTCCCTGTTCAGCAATCTTTAGCCTGAGGTATGCAGCGGTTTGTTGAGTGGGTACAAGAATAATTTGGTCGTTGTCCATGATGTCATGATGTGACATCTCAGATAGAAATCTTTTATGAAATTATTAAAAACTTTATCGATACCTGAGGTTTCTTTGAGGGTTTTCTCATTCATTTTATTTGCTTTCTATGTAAAGTGGACAACGAAGAGGCATTTAGTAGAAACGGCAACTATTCGTATTTCTCGTGAAGTACTTTAAGCGCCTTTTTCAAATTTAATTGAAATAACAGAGGTCCTTCTACCGTTGCAATATCGTAGTTATGAAGAGCCCATTGAGTCATTGCAATTTCGTTAGCTTCAACCTTTGCATCAAAAGTTTCATGTGTTTTGTTGTAGATCTCTTTTACATGTCCAAAATCGTTGAAGAATGAATTTCTTGCGCTTCGCTCATTTTTCACGTGGATTGTAAATGTTTCAAGTGGATCTGAATACATATAAAGATAATCAAGAGGATACGTTTCCGGTATTTGTTCAGCTGGCTGGATTTTCTCGCCATCTTTCTTATCACGATAGACAATGTTGATGTTGAGCATGTATTCGAGAGAGAAATGATACAACTTACCGCTGTCAGCAAAGCGGGCTAATAAATAGTACTGTCCTCTTCGGGCCACAATTTTAACTGGATAGACTTTGTATTTATTTCTCTTATAATCTAATCCCGAAGGTGTGGAAGTGAGCTTTAGCTCTGTGTTGTATCCTCCGAGCTCAAAAGTGACTTGAAGCTTTTCTTGAATAGCTGAAGTAAGTTTTTTGATATTTGAATAGAGCTGATTGTTGGTAAGGCGTTCATGCTTATCGTCTTCAATAGTTATGTTAGATAGAAGGTTGAGTGCATCGTAACCACCTAGTAGGCTTACCGTACCAAAAAGGTTTTTAAGTTGCTCGGAAGACAGTCTACTATCTGGTGTGATACCCAGAGCAATATATTCAACAAGTTCTGGGTCCAGCGGAGGGACTACATACCAGTAATATCCCGCATTAGGTAAATCTGATTTCTCTATTTTTTCAACAGTAAAAAGGCTTTCAGGATATTTTTGAGAATAGCTATAAAAAGTTCAAGAATATCTTTTAACTCGACGACGATCAGGAAAGATGTTGTACTGCTGAAGTTTCTTCAAAATATCAGAGATAGTTAGCGGATACTCCTCAGAACTTTCTCTTAAAAAGAAATTTTTGGACGAGAAGAGCAATCAATACGCTCTCTAAAAATGAATCATCTGCCATATCTATTCCCCTCAGCTGAATGGTTATTTTTATTTTATATAGAGTTTTCCAATAGTGTTATGTTTGAAATCATTTTTCATAATCATTTCAGAATATTCATGTACCAATTTTTTTGTACATGAATTGAAATCTCTTTTTATATCATCTTGGTACTCGCTTGAGCAGGATTCGTTATTTAAAGTCAGACGATTTCTGATAGATGAAAACAGATTTGATCTACGCGTAGTTTTTGAACTGTTTGAGTCACTAGCGATGCCAAACGAAGGGAATGAATTGTTATTTTTACAAGGCTTACATTAAATCGGAATTGAATGTAGGGAGTTTTGCTCCAGCTAACCCAAGACCACTTTTACGAGGAGCTTGGACAAAAGATTTGTTTGTATCCCACATCACTCAAAGAAAAAGAGCGACCGGGCTTTGGAATTATTTTGTACCAATCCTGAGGATAGAAAGGAGAGATATACGTTTGGAGATAACTTGGATACAAATCGGTATTTTGAAGTTATCGCAGTCATTATTGATGAAAAACATCACAAAAAGATGAACTAACTCTAGAGATTAGAAAAGCTGTTGAGACTTGGGGTTTTGGTGTTGTACGCGGCATTCAGGTTGATGAATGTACCGCCATTGAGGTTGGTGACAAAATACGTTTTTCTCATCTCAGCGACAACCGTGAAAATTGGGCCGCAAGACTTCATCTGGTTAGCTTGTTTGAAGTTCTTAAGGCTGAAGATGCCTTTTATGAAAGCATACTGGGTAATCCTAAAAAGACAAAAGATATCCTTAGTGATATTAAATACAACGCTTCACGTGAGTACAGTGATTCTCTTCTAGAGGAGCTAAAAAGAGTTTGCGCTGGTAAAAAACATAGTGAGGCACTACAAAGCCTTAAACTTCCAGTACATTATGTTCTTGAGGGAAATTCTTCAAAACAGTTGAACTCAGTAAAAAAAGATTTGATTGACTGTCTTTATGAAAAGGGCCGTGTTAAAAGCCGTCTAATTTTTACGTATGATATAGATAAGATTAATAATTCTATTTTTTATAATCATGCACTTGTAGAATATGGCGCTATTAATAATGAAATAGTTGAGGCCATTTCCGGTCATGTAATTGTTATAAATTACGGTAGGTTTGACCGTAATGAAAAATATAATCGCAATTTGTATGAGGCGCTAACAAATTTCGTCACACTACTTAAACCGTACTTAAATAATACTCAGCTTATTTTTGTACTCCCTGAGGGGTCCTCAGAGATTAGGCGTCTTTTGCAAAATCTGTTTGAGGTTCCACTGGTACTTATTAAGAAGAATAAGGAAACAAAGGTATCTCTTGAAGCTCGTAGTATGTTGATTGAACAGGCTGAGTGTCTTGTTACGGAAAAACGGCGAAACGCTGGACGATTCGTTTGAAGCATTTCTTGATGAGTGCTTAGAGGCGGGTGTTTTTCTGATATTAAAGATATTTATAGCAAGTGGAGTTTCAAGAAATTAATCAAAAACCAAGTATCCACAGTATCAGCCTTTTTTTAGAAACTTTTGGAGTCAAAGAGAAATTCGATTGGTCAGAGCGATGCATTGGGAGAGCTTGATAGCTTAATTGGGCTGTCGAGTGTTAAGCAAAGCATTCATCGAGTAATTGATAGAGCAAAGATGGAGAAAGAGCTTGAGCGTAGAGGTATTTCCCATCAGAACTACTCCATGCATATGGTCTTTTCTGGCTCTCCTGGTACTGGAAAGACAGTTGTTGCAAAGCTTTTTGGTCAGATTATGAAAGATAGTGGAATTCTTAAGGAAGGTAGAGTTATTTCTATTTCTGCAAGCTCCATTAAGTCAATGACTAATTTTTCCAATATCATTGAGTCGGCCTATGGTTCTGTTTTATTTATCGATGAGGCATATACTTTGAGCCTCGATGCTGTTGCAGAGCTTATTGCACAAATGGAGAATCATCGTGATGAGCTTATTGTTATTCTTGCTGGATACTCTAGGCATATGCAGGCATTGCTCGGTTCTAACCCAGGTTTTAAGTCAAGAATTGGAGAAGAGATTTATTTTCCTGACTACTCTGAGGAGGAGCTGTTAGAGATTTTCAAATATATGGTTGTTCATAGAGGAATGACTATTGATGACGAAGCTCTTTCTTGTGCTCGAGATATTTTTGCACGAATCGGAAAAGCTGGCGATCAAGGAAATGCTCGCTATGTTCGACAAATTTTTGAGAAGGTTGAGAGTAATCAAAAGATTCGACTGTTTAATTCTGTTGATGATGTAAGTGCAATTCCTGATGAGGAACTTATAAAAATTGATGCCTCTGATTTTAATGACGTTGCCCCTTTGGCTCCATTGGCTCAGGGGACTAAAGACAGTGCGTATTATCAAAAATCATCAGCTGAGCAGCTGATGGAATTGATTGGTCTTTCCGATGTAAAGAAGGTAATTCTAAAGCGAATTGACTTTATGAGGGCACAAAAAATTCAGCGTGACCGAGGAAAATCAACCTCTTTTGTTCCTGCTCATATGGCATTTTTGGGAAACCCTGGCACAGGTAAGACTGAGGTTGCTAATTTACTTGCACGTATTTTGGTTGAGAAGAATTTGCTTTCTGTTGGAAAGGTAATCCAGGTACCAGCTGTTTCGCTCGTCTCAGTGCCTCCTGTAATTCCTTCTTTATTTGAAAACGCTCGAGGTTCCATTATTTTTTTATCGATGAAGCTTTACACACTGCTTTTCTTCGCCAACAGCAATTTCGAGCATGGTTGAGTCAATGGACCGCTATAAAAATGAAGTGGTTGTCATCATGGCCGGTTATTCAGAGGAAATGAATGAACTGTTCCACTCTAATCCAGGACTGATGTCAAGGATTCGTAGTCAGATTGATTTCCCAGATTATTCTGATGACGAGCTTGTTCAAATTTTTGAACTCATGTGTTTGCAACGTGAGTATCAATATGATTCAGAAATGCTAAAGCTGGTAAAAACAATTTATATCTATTCAGGACAAAGATAGATATTTTTGGCAATGCTCGTTTTGTAAGAAATCTTGTTGAAGAGATGATGCTCAATGAGGGAGCAAGAACAGTCCGTCTTTGTGACTCAGAAGGTGAAGATGCCATTAATGATAAGAATCTTAAATTCTTTACGAAAGATGACTTTGAAGAGGCATGTACTTCTATTCAGCAAGAGATTAAAAGAAATAAAAAACTTACTCTCGGATTTAAGTAAGGTAGATGATTTGTTTGTTAATGGCTGGCGGATTGATATGGTGCCAATCGTTATGAATTTGGTATGAAGATATGCATGTACGTTTTTATGTACATACTAAATATTTCTTATGTACTAACCTATGCATAGTTAAAGAAATTGATGTTTCTAAACAAAGGGGAATATGAATACATCAACTACACTCAATAAAAAGACGATGATTAGCAGGGAGGCATTTATCGCTGGTATTGCAGCTCTATTCATTGCAATGGTGATGATTACTGGCTGTAGTTCTGCAAAGTCAAAGGTTGTTGGTGCATGGAGTGGTTCATTTTCTAGCGGAGTAGTACAGGCTTCTGTGACACTTGATTTAAAATCTGACGGAACAGGAACATATACCTCTACGGGTGGCGCTCTCGGCATTAATTCCAATCAATCTGGAAAGCTTACTTGGGAGCTTAAGGATAATACTTGTGTCATTACGGATGACGAGGGTAAAAGCATGACTTTCCAGCTTTCTGAGGACGGAAGTACCATGATGGATACTTCGAGTGGATTGACGCTTACTAAGAATTAAGAAGAGTGCATGTGGTCTAACGTTGGATGACCTTCTCGTCTTCTCCAGGTCGCATCACAAAAAGTGATGTAAGAGAAGCACTCCAGTAATGTAAAAGAAATGCGGTTATTTCCTAGAATATAGTCACCATAACAGATTCAGAAAGGAAATAACCGCAATGCGAGCTTTACATGAATCTGAGCTTTTATACACTCCAAGATCACAAATTAGATTTCAATAGTACTGCACGAGTACCGCTTAAAGACTTAGTAAATACCGTAATGGTCAAGCAAGTAGAAGAGTTTGGACGCGTTTGTAATGGACGCCGTGAGTGAAGTTTGTAACTGCAGTCGGTACTCTTACTTTAAAAAAATACCTAAGCTCCGTGAAGGAATCTACTTTTTCTGACGAAATCGTAAGCAAATGGAGTAGATGTAACACAATCCCTACACCACTTTTTAGGGACGTAATAAATCAAAAGCCTAGACGGGCTTAACAAAAGGGAGAAACAATGAGAGTACGAATGATTGACAACATTACTGGCAAGGTTGTTAGAGTTGCAAAAGCAGTTTTTCTAAGGCAGTTGCGAATGCACCAAAGGCAGTCGCGACTGTAGCAAAAGACTGGCACTGTTGCGCAGAAGGTTGCCATGGGAATTGCAACAACTGGTCTTGTTGCTGGCGGTGCAACTGGTATTGTCCTCAATATTCCTAAACAGGCGCCTACTCCAGAGCAGAAGCCTGCTATTACACAGCCAACAAAGACCGAGGAGACAAAAAAACCGAGGATACTAAGCCTGCAGAGGAGACAAAAAAACCGAGGATGCTAAGCCTGCAGAGGAGACAAAAAAACCGAGGATGCTAAGCCTGCAGAGGAGACAAAAACCGAGGACACTAAGTCCTCTGCACCTGCAGGACATTACGAGTCCGTTCAGAAGAGTAAGTATGTTGAGGATGGCACTTATACTGTAGTTACCCTGACTGATGATGATGGTGATCCTATTACCTTTACTACATCTTTTTGGTACTTCTTCAGACGCACAGTTTAGTACTCAGGCAGAGGCAGAAGCGTACCCTAAACGCGCAGCACCAAGCTCTCACTCAACGTACTGGTCGCAAGCGTGTTATTGCTGGCAATACTGGCCGCGGTTTTAATGTCGGTGAGACTCAAACTAAGGGCCATACAGAGTATTGGACTGAACAGGTTTGGGTTTCAGACAACTAATTAAAAGCATTTAGCTAGCTAGAAAATACGGAGATTGTTTATACAATCCCCGTATTGCTTTATATATCACGTCAACCATTACGATATTTACTACATCTTCAAGCAGTACTTGTGCAATACTATTGAGATCTAATTCGTGATCTTGGGTGTATAAAAATTCAGAGTCGTGTAAAGTTTGCATTGCGGTTGTTTCCTTTCTGAATTGGTTGTGGTGACTATATTCTAGGAAATAACCGCACTTCTTTTACATCACTGGAGTGTTTCTCTTACACTACTTTTTGGGATATGATTCTTCTCCACCCACCGATAAAACGACACCGTTTATGTGAACCCCATCTGTTTGGACAGGTGGGGTTTCTCGTCAGACGTATAGTCAAAGTGGTGTGATTTGGATGTGCGGAACCATTGGACAAGCGTTGCCATTGGGTGTGCACGGACTTTTGACCTGCAGCGCCATTGGACGCACGGGGACCTTTGACCGCAGCATCGTGTGACACGCAGTATCGGCAGAATCGGGACGAGAAATGCAAAAGTTACAGAAACGTTTTACGACGGTCTTGAACGTGTTTATGACGTTGGTACTCTCGTTTGCGCTGGTTGGGTGCAACGTATTTCCGTTTCTGCAAAACAATTCTGCCCAGCAGACAGCGCAGTCGTCAATCACAACAGGGGAAATCGAGGCAATACACGAGCCTAAATTTGGCGGCAGCTACCTGGATATCGCCATCGACGATTTTAATAACCTGGGCTTTGAGTACGGCGACAGCGTGGACGTTACGTTTAGTAACGGATACAAGCTCTCCGATATTCCGTACTACAACGGCAATTACACCAAAACCAACGAGCCCCTGGTTGTTGCATATCCAGGCTACCCTTACGTCTACGTGTGCGTAAATAATGGCGAGCCTCTATGGGAAAGCGCTGATCTTAAGGCGGGAGATACGGCTACGGTGACGCTCCACGAGAAGCAGAAGTATGCAACGGTTCAGAAGGCTTTGAGTGCAACGTACACCAATAATCGCTCCGACTACGCAAGTGACGAGGTCTTTGCTAACTTCCGCCCCATGAAAGGTGGAAATATTGTTGCAGGTGTGGTGTATCGCTCGGCGTCTCCTATTGATAACCAGAACAATCGCGCGCCTTACGCGGCCGATCTTGCTCAGAGGTCTGGTGTGCAGTTTATTCTGGACCTCGCGGACACCAACGAAGAGATTCAGGGCTATTACCAGAATGCGGACTACGACATTACGTGGCATAAGAGCCTGTATGATGCGTTGAACGTTGCCGCTCTTGACCTCAATGCTAATTATCGGGGCGGCCAATATGCTTATCGCCTGGCAGCGGGTCTGCGCGAGATAATTCTGCATAAGGGACCATTCCTTATCCACTGTACCGATGGTAAGGATCGCACGGGCTTTGTCTGCGCCCTTCTCGAGGCACTTTGTGGTGCATCCTACGACGAGATGCGCGACGACTACATGATTACCTACGACAACTATTACGGCATTAACGAGAAGGACGACAAGGCTCGTTACGACGCCGTTGTTGACGTGAAGTTCGACGACATCGCTCGCTGCATTGCTGGGGTGCCTACGTACGGTTCGCTCGACGGCGCAGATTACGCAGCCGGAGCTCGCAAGTATCTGACTGACGTAGCATGACCGAGTGGGAGATCAACAAGCTCATCGAGCGGTTAACGAGTAAATAGCGGATTGCGGATCGTGGTCGCACGCGGTCGCGGGCCGCGCTGCGCAGCGGCGGCGGTCCGGGCTGCGGTAAGAACTGACAGGTTTAAATAGAATCGCTTCAACAAAAAACTGGCGAGTAGCTGTAATACTCGCCAGTTATAGTGTGGTGTTCAGAGACTAAGAATTATCGACCTTAAATAACTCGATGGCTCTCAATAACTTCAGAAGTACCGTCACTATAGAACACAATCGTCTTTTCAAAGAGTCCACCAGGAGTGGCTTTTCCAGCTCTTGCTAGACGGTCTTTAACAGCTGCAAGCGCCTCATCATAACTGCTAAATTCACCGTTATATCCATAGCTCGAAGTATATTCCACATTATCAACTGCAGAGGTGCCGTAAAAAACATGCTGTTCGCCAAGTTTAACAGGCTCAGCAGGTGCTTTAGGTTGCTCAACAGCTGGCTCCTGTGGTGCCGCTTGTGCTGTAGGGGCCGGAGCAGATTGAGCTGGAGCCTCTACATTACTTTTGGATTCTTCCGGCTTTGTATCCTCTGCTGGCTTAGTATCGTCAGTCTTTTCCTCATGCTTTAGTCTCCTCAACCTTCTCCTCTGGCTTAGTCTCCTCGGCCTTTGGCTGTGTGATAGCTGGAGTTGATGATTGAGTAGGTGTAGGAGCTGGTTGGTGAGTTGCTACGATACCTGCTGCTGTACCACCTGCAACTGCGACAGTTGCGACCGCCATGCCGACTTTCTGTACGACAGGCGCGGCCTTGATTGTGGTGGCGATGCGGGCAACGCCCATGTGGTCTGCCCATGCGTTGTAGGCTTTAGTTGCCTTCTCACCTAGCTGGGCTGGCTTACCAAAAACCTGTTTGATAGCGCCAGTAAACTTATTTACGCGATAAACCTTCATAACAACATTCCTCTCCGCTTTGTGTTTTGTTGTTATTGACTAAGACGAGTCAACGTCTTTGAAAGTTCATTCCTAATGCAAATTTCAGTTGAAACTATAGGTATTGTGGTGACTTTGACTTAGATGAATAAAAAATCTCCATTATATGAGAACATTTACACCATTATTTCTACATATTTGCTGTTAACTATAGAGTTTGTTTAAAAATTAATTTGCTCTCCGCAGGTGAATTTTATGTGAATGACCTTGCGATAGACGGCTATCGTTGCATTTGTTATAACATTCTCACTTCTGAATTTTTTTAGGGATTACGTGCTGTTTTTGGGGACTGTATGAATGTAGCGGAAGGCCTTGAGAAAAAGCTTATGCCCATGGCAGAGTCGGTGAGTAAGAATAAATATCTTCTTACTATGCGCGATTCGTTTGCCATGCTCATGCCAATCCTTATCATCGGATCAATGTTTACGCTGGTAGGTAATCTGCCAATCCCAGCGTGGGTTGATTTCTTGAAGGCCACTACGCTTCAGGGCAAGTCGCTTTTCTCGCTGTTGGCTATCCCTTCTGCCTGCACTGTTGCGCTCATGGCGATATTTTTGTCGTTCGAGATTGGCTACAACTTTGCTGATCAGCTTGGTCTTGAGGACCGAGTTTCTGCCGGAATGGTATCGCTCATCAGCTGGTTTATTTTGATGCCCTCAGGTGACCGAATTTTTGCCTCAGGGAGCTACTCAGCCATTTTTGGTGGAGAGCATTCCTCTTGCGTGGACCGGCGCAAAGGGCGTGTTCGTAGCGATTATCGTGGGCTTTTTGTCAGTGCATATTTTTGGCTTTGTTATCAAGAAGAACTGGGTCATCAGGATGCCAGAGGGCGTTCCTACGTCGGTTTCGCTTGCATTTAGCGCACTGATTCCAATGTCGCTTACATTTCTTGCGGTATGGTTGGTTGGCGTTTTGTTTGCGCTTACCCCTTGGGGAGACGCATTTACCTGCATTTATTCGATGTTGCAGACTCCGCTGACCATGCTTGGAGGAACCGTTTGGGCTCTGGCGATTGCCTACGTTATCCAGGGCATTTTCTGGTTCTTTGGTATCAACGGCTCAAACATTACCAGCCCTATTTTTACGCCGATTCTGACCGCGCTTACGCTGGAAAATCAGGCCGCTTTTGCTGCTGGAACTGCGCTTCCCAACATTATTAACCGAGAGTTTGATGCGTTCTTTGCGCTGTTTGGTGGAGGTGGATCAACGCTCTCGCTGTTGATTGCGATATTTTTGTTCTGCAATTCTCGCCGTGCTAAAGATATTGCAAAAATCTCCATTGTGCCTGGTATTTTTGGCATTAACGAGCCGGTCATGTACGGACTGCCTATAGTGCTGAACCCCATTATGGCCATCCCTCTGATTTTTACTCCAGCAATCAATATTGCGATTGCGTGGTTTGCCATGAGCACGGGGCTGGTGCCTCTGTGCAACGGCATCATGCTGCCCGGAAGTACCCCTCCTTTGGTCTCGGGATTTCTTTTGTGTGGATGGCAGGGTGCTTTGCTTCAGCTGGTGCTAATTGTGCTGGACATAGTAATCTACCTGCCGTTTATTAAGGCTCTTGACACGCAGTTTCTCAAGGAGGAAGAGGGTGCCGAGCCGGAGGTTGCGGTTTAAGCGCAGGTGCTTGCGAGGACAGGATGTTTGTTTAAGGATAGAGCTAGATGTTTCACTATCTTTTAGTGTGAAATTCTCAATCAGTAAATGAATGGATGCATATGGATCTTGCGATTAAAGAAATTGTTGATAAAAGAGAGAAGGCAACAATAGCTCAAGACATTCTGAATGATTTACCAGAATGGTTTGGGATGCCAGAAAGCACCAAGAAATACGTGGAGGATTCACAAGATAAACCATTCCTAGCATGTTTTATTCATGGTGAAGCAGTTGGGTTTATTGTTTTGAATGCTACGAGTAAAGACTGTGCAGATATTTTTGTAATGGGAGTTAAGAAAAAATATCACCATAGAGGCATTGGAACAAAGCTCAATATTGCTTATGAGGCTCTAGCAAAACGGCTTGGATATACATTTTCCCAGGTAAAAACAGTGGTGATGGGACATTACAAGGAGTATGACGTAACCAATCAGTTTTATATTTCTTTGGGTTATAAAGAGTTGGAATGTTTCCCAACCTTATGGGATGAGTGGAATCCTTGTCAGATTTATATAAAGTGCATTTGACGCACAGCTACAAAAAGGCAGCTCTTAACGGGCTGCCTTTTCTGTTTTTCATGAGAATGAAATGGCCCACCGCATTTCAGGACGCATTGCGTAGCCTTGGGTGGGCGCTGATGGGTTAACTATAAACCGAATAGCAAGATTGTTTAGAGCAATAGGGCGGAAACTGTAAATTCTCTACAGCAATCTTTTTTATTCGTTTTCTCAGTTTACGTGCAGAGTTTGGACATCAAAGCGTTTCTCGCCAGTCAGGGTTTCACTAGGTTGCAATGTATATACGCGCCGGTAGATCAGCCGTTGCGTAAAAGTTTTGCGGGGTTGGGACTCGCGCTGTTTGTGGGCGTGGCTTGGCGTATAGTTATAGAGTTACAAGAAGAAATATTGGCGTGATACAAGGCGTTTTTTCGCCGAGAAGAGTGTTTATGCTTGCTATAAAAAATGAAACAAACGTGGTGCTTGCGGTTGATACGTCAACGGACATGCTGGCGTGCACGGTCGCACGTCTGACCAGTCGCGATGCGGTTGCGGACGGCGCCACTAGCGCTAGCGCGGCGAGTGCGGCAGACGGCGGGTTTGATGTTGAGGTACTAGCGTCAACGGATCACCTGTGCCGTCGTCAGGCAAACGTGGAGCTTGTAGGCTCGGTCCAAGAGGCGCTTGACGCTGCTGGCTTGACTATGGCTGACGTTGACGCTGTTATCGCAGGTAGAGGACCTGGTTCGTTACGGGCGTTCGCATTGGCGTGGCCACCGCAAAGGGTATTGCCTGCGGCTCTGGCCTGCCACTTTATGGTGCAAGCGCTCTTGACGCCATGGCGTTTAGCGCGTGGAAGGCGGGCGTGCGCGGCACCGTTGGCGTTGTTGCAGACGCCATGCGCGGCGAGGTCTATCCGGGCATCTACCTGCTGGATGACGCTGGAGCGCATAGAACGTTCCCGGTGGAGACCGTCCTCAAGGCAGACGCTTGTGTGGAGGAGTGGTCGAGCAGGACTGATAAGGACCAGCTCACGCTTACAGGCAATGGTTTAGTGAAGTATCGTGAGCGTTTTGAGCGCGCGGGTTTCTCGACATACACGGATGAAGCAACGTGGTTCCCAACAGGAGAAGGCCTGGTACGCGCGGTGTGCATGCCCGAGTATCAGCAGGCGGGCGCGGGCGATCCGGCGCTGGTGCTGCCCATTTACACGCGACTTTCGGACGCGGAGGAGTCGGAGCGCAAGCGTTTGGGCTTGAAGGAGCCGGCAACGGTGGCTCTGACCGGCGTGGATGATGCGCTGGCCGATATTCACCTGCAGCTCCGTCCGATGACGGTGAACGATCTGGATCAGGTGGCGGAGCTTGAGGCGGCAACGTATGCTGACGCTGCGCATTCTGCCTGGTCAAAGCAGACGTTCTATGACGAGCTCTCGGGCGTTGGGCGTAGCTGGTGGCTGGCCCACGACCGCGGAACGGTTATTGGCTTTGCGGGCGGTCGCCTGGCAGGAGCCGAGTTTGAGGTGGAAGAAGTGGTGGTTGCGCCTGAGCGCCGCCGCCAGGGAATTGCATCCAAGCTGGTAGAACGCGTGGCGTACGATGCCCAGATGTTGGGCGCATCTGCGATTACCCTTGAGGTGGAGGAGGATAACGCTCCAGCTCAGGGCGTGTATCGCAAGCTGGGATTTGCTGAGGTTGGTCGTCGTCCGGGGTATTACGGTCCGGATTGTGCGGCGGTTTTGATGACGGCGCAGCTGCCTTTGGCGGTTGGCGCTGGCTTTGAGGCCAGAAACCCCGAGCCTCACGCATCGGTGCGTCCGTGGCCTATTGTTGCAGGTGAGCGCTCTGAAGAGACGCTTGCGGCACTGCGTGAGGCAGGGGATTTGATTCTCAGCCTGGAGTCCTCGTGCGACGAAACTGCCATGTGCATTATGGATTCGCACGGCGTGGTCTGCGCAAATGTTGTCGCAACGCAAATTGACTTTCCACGCTCGCTTTGGCGGCGTCGTGCCCGAGATTGCTTCTCGCAAGCACACCGAGGCTATTGTGGGTCTTTTCGAGGAGACCATGGCCCGCGCGGGCGCGCACTTTGGTTGCGACACGCTGGTGCCGTCTGACCTGGCCGCCGTTGGTGTTACTGCAGGTCCAGGCCTTGTCGGCGCGCTTGTTGTAGGCGTGGCGTTTGCCAAGGGCTTCTGCGTGGCCACTGACCTGCCGCTTATTCCCGTTCATCACCTGGAAGGCCACCTGCTGGCCAACCTGTTTGAGACGCCAGATCTGGAGCCGCCATTTGTGGCCAGCCTGGTCTCGGGTGGCAATACTATGCTGGTACACGTGCGTGCCTGGGGAGATTATGTGGTCCTGGGCTCCACCATTGATGACGCCGTGGGTGAGGCATTTGACAAGGTTGCTAAGGCGCTGGGTCTCGGCTATCCAGGTGGCCCCGTAATCAGCAAACTTGCAGCTCAGGGCAATCCTAAGGCCATCCACTTCCCGCGCGCAATGATGCACAGCGGCGACTATTCCTTTAGTCTCTCCGGCCTAAAGACCGCCGTTATTACCTACATTGAGGGCGAGAATCGCGCTGGTAGAGCAATCAATCTGCCCGACCTAGCCGCCTCATTTGAACAGGCTGTTATTGACGTGCAGGTTGCAAAGGCTAAAACAGCTGTTGAGGAGACGGGCGTCTCCGATTTCTGCGTGGGCGGCGGCGTTGCTGCCAACCCCGCGCTTAGAGCTGCATATAAGGAAACCTTTTGGTCGTATGGGCGTTCGAGTGACGGTGCCTCCGATGTCGGTTTGCGGCGACAACGCCGCAATGATTGCCGTGGGCGCACTTCGTAGCTACCGTACGCAGGGTTTCTCGCCATTGACCTTGGACGCAAACCCCAACGCGCAGCTGGGATCGTGGTCGTCGGATGCGGCGCCCGTTGTCCCAAGCGGCATGTAAGGAGGCCATTGTGCAAGACGGATTCATCAAAGTTGCAGTATCACGCCACGCGTTCGCGTGGCCGATGTGGCGTTTAACGTGGAGAGCTGTCTGGCTGCCATCGAAGAAGCCGCAGGTAATCGCGGCGCCAAGGTGGTCGTGCTGCCCGAGCTCTGCATCACGGGCTACACCTGCGAGGACCTGTTCTGGCAGGATGCGCTCCTGGACGCGGCTGAGCGCGGCTTGGTTTCCATTGCCGCCCGTACGGCCGACGTCGACGCGTTGCTGCTGCTAGGCCTGCCTGTTCGCGTGGCCGGCAAGCTCTACAACTGCGCCGCCGTTCTCTTTAGGGGAGAGCTTTTGGGCCTGGTGCCCTAAAGCGCTACGTGCCCATGTACAACGAGTTTTACGAGGGCAGACACTTTGTTTCTGGCCCCAAGACCGTTACCAGCGTGGACTTTGGCCTGCTTGGCGAGGTGCCGTTTGGTACCAACCAGCTGTTTGCGTGCGACACCATCCCTGAGCTGGTTGTGGGCGCGGAGATCTGCGAGGACCTCTGGGTTCCCATGCCACCGTCAAACGCACACGCCGTCGCCGGTGCCACGCTGATCTGTAACTTGTCCGCATCGCCCGCGCTGGCCGGCAAGTCCGCGTACCGTCGTCAGCTGGTTGCGCAACAGAGCGCGCACCTGATCTGCGGCTACGTTTACGCCAGTGCAGGTGAGGGCGAGTCTACGACCGATTTGGTTTTCTCGGGCCATGATCTTGTTGTCGAGAATGGCCGTGTGCTTGCCGACTCTGGCGTGTTTGGCGAGGGTATCGCCGTGTCCGAGATTGACGTGCTGTCGCTGGCGGCTGACCGCAGGCGCACGTCGACGTTTGAGGTTGCTCCGACGCCGGAGGATTACAAGCACCTGACCACGTATTTCTCGCTGGAGTTTGATGGTGAGGGCGGCAACGAGCACGCCGCCGCAGGTCACGGCCACGACAGCGAGGGCGAGGGCGTCGAACTTGCTATCCGCACGCCGCTGACCAGGTACGTTGATCCGCATCCGTTTGTACCCGCGATGGATGACGCTCGCGCGGCGCGTTGCGAGGAGATTCTGTCGATCCAGGCTCACGGTTTGGCTTCAAGGTTGGCGCACACGGGCTCTGACCACGCGGTTATTGGCATTTCGGGTGGACTTGACTCTACGCTAGCCCTTCTCGTCACGGTGCGAGCGTTTGACCAGCTGGGATACGACCGTTCGGGCATTGTAGCTGTGACGATGCCGGGATTTGGCACCACGGATCGCACGTACACCAACGCTATTGAGCTGGTGCAGTCGCTCGGCGCTGACCTGCGTGAGATTTCCATTGTGGATTCTGTGCTGCAGCATTTTGCCGATATCGGTCACGACCAGGACGTTCATGACGTTGTGTACGAAAACGCTCAGGCTCGCGAGCGCACGCAGATTCTGATGGACGTTGCCAACCAGGTGGGCGGCATGGTCATTGGCACGGGCGACCTCTCTGAGCTGGCGCTTGGTTGGGCAACGTACAATGGCGACCAGATGTCCATGTACGGCGTAAATGCGTCGGTGCCAAAGACGCTGGTCAGATACCTTGTTGACTACTGCGCCGACACGTATGAAGAGCAGGGTGAAGACGAGATTGCTCACGTTCTGCGCGACGTTTTGGACACGCCGGTTTCACCTGAGCTGCTGCCAACTGCAGCTGACGGTTCTATTGAGCAGAAGACAGAGGACTTGGTTGGCCCTTATGAGCTGCACGATTTCTTCTTGTTCCACGTGCTTCGTCACGGAAGTGGTCCGCTGAAGGTTTTGCGTCTTGCTGAGCATGCGTTTGGCACGGGCACTGACCAGGAGATTTACGACCACGAGACTATCGTGCGCTGGCTGAAGGTGTTCTACCGTCGCTTCTTCTCGCAGCAGTTCAAGCGCTCGGCGATGCCTGACGGACCAAAGGTTGGCTCGGTTTCGCTGTCTCCTCGCGGCGACCTGCGCATGCCATCCGATGCTTCTAGCTCGCTTTGGCTCTCTGAACTGGAGAGCTTGGAGGCGTAAGTGCGCGTAGTTGAGCGTAGCGCGGCAGATCGTAGCGTGGTAGGACGTATTTCTCTTAGCCGTCTAGTACCCGGCTATTCATGAAAATGAATAGCCGGGTACTTTTATGCAGGTTGATTTTTGCTACGAGAAGGGAAGAGGTGGTTTTTCCCCAAAAATGACTCCCAAGTGGTAAAAAATGCGTTTAGTTGGAGAATTCATAATTCTGTATAAAGCGTTTCTGCAGTTGATTGAAATTTTTGCGGTAAAAAAATTCGTCTTAGTTGGAGTTAATTTGGCATAACATAAAATTTCATTTCCAACTAAACGGATTTTTTTACCCAAATGAGGGTCTAAAAATAGCATGATTAAAATTTACTATTCATGAAATCGTATATTCAGTAATCAATATACAAATTTTCAAAATATGATTGATCGAGGGTGAGGGCGTTTGAAAATGTACGTCCAACCTCGTAAAGATATTTTGCAACTGCTTCAACAGATAACACATCGCTTTAATATCTGTATAACTGCTAGGTATCAGAGTGACTGCCTGCAAAAATTACAGGTATTTCACCAGTTATTTATATAAAAGTTCTATTTCGTTCAGCTTGCTTCCAACTTTTGTGGCAGAAAATAACATTGAGGTGGTATTAACTATCGAGTACCTTTAGACCGTAAAACAAGTACGTGTTGAGCGGAAGAAAGGAGTCGTTCCATGCACAAGGAGATTGCGCAGTTAATTGAACTTCTTGTTGCGCAGAATAGGATGGCTCCTGAAGATCTTGCTAACGCCCTTGGGGTAAGTTCTCGTACTATGCGTTCATATATCAACCAGGCCAATGAAGAGCTTCGGAGCTTTGCGCGCATTATCAAGCACAGAGGTACTGACTACGAGCTTATTGTTGACAACAAAGAGCAATTTGAGGCATTCCAGGAAGAGCGTCATTTTGCAGCTCAGACAGCTAAACCATCATCTCCAGCAGAGCGTGTAGATTTTCTTATTAGCAATTTGTTGCAGCGTAATGATTGGATTACTCTCGAAGAGCTTTCTGAGATGCTGTTTGTCTCCAAAAGTGCGCTTTCTGCTGATATTAAACTGGTAGAAAAGGAAATTGCAAAGTTTCAGCTTAGTATTCTCAAACGTCCTTATCATGGCATTAAAGTTGAGGGTTCCGAGGTCAATCGAAGAGTTTGCATTGCTAATCAGGTTCTAAAAAAGCTCGGGGCAAGAGGAATTCTTGAGGGCAACGATTACCAGCTAGATCGTATTTCTTCTGTAGTTGAGCAGGTTATCGAAGCAGATGGATATCGTATTAATCCTGCTGCCCATCAAAAATCTGATTATTCACATTGCTATCGCACTCTCGAGAATTGCAAATAATTGCTATGTTCCTTTGACAGAAGAGAACCTTTCTTCTATCAAGAATAATGCTGGCTATGCAACCGCTCAGAAGATTGCCTATGCAATTGAACAGCAGTTCCAGGTCTTGCTTCCTGAGGAAGAGGTTGCCTATATTGCAATTCACCTTGCTGGTAAACAATCGCTTTCCGAGGTAGAACAAGAAGATTCTCTTGTTATTTCTGATGAAGCATGGTCAATTGTTCAGCAGATGATTGAGGTTATTTGGTCTGCATATCGCTTTGACTTTAGAAATGACCTTGAGCTACAGATGAACCTTGCAAGGCATGTTGTTCCTCTGTCTGTGCGTCTTCAGTACAACATGAATGTGAATAATCCACTGTTAAAAGACATTAAAACACGTTTTTCGCTTGCATATTCTATGGCAATTGACGCTTGTTCAGTGCTGAGCGATTACTTTAAGACCACGGTTTCCGATGATGAAATCGGATTTGTTGCCCTTGCTTTCGCATTGGCTCTAGAGCGTCGTAAGACCGAGGCACCAAAGAAGAACATACTGGTAGTTTGCGCAAGTGGCGCCGGAAGTGCACGCCTGCTTGAGTGGCGTGTTCGAGATGCGTTTGGTCCTTATATCAATACTATTCAACTTTGCGACGTTACTAAAATTGATCGCGTTGACTTTACTGGTATTGATTACGTCTTTTCGACGGTTCCAATCAATAAAGCTTTGCCTGTTCCTATTAGACAGGTTTCAAATTTCCTTGATGCTAGTGACATCTCAAGCATGAGAAGTGTTTTTCATGACGAGAAACTCTCTGCAGATGAGCTAAGTGATTTCTTCTCGTCAGATCTTTTCTTCACCCATCTTAATTTTGAGACAAAAGAAGAGGTCATCGACCATCTATGTGAAAAGGCAACACAAAAACTTAGTCTTCCACGAGAGTTTAAGTCGTCTGTCTATGAGCGTGAAATCGCAGCTCAAACATCATTTGGCAATAGCGTTGCTATGCCACACCCCATGAATGCTATGAGTTCAAAAAGCGCTGTAGCTGTGGGAATTTTAGATAAGCCAGTGAACTGGAATGAAAATGCTGTTCAGGCGGTGTTTCTTGTGTGTATTGCAAAGGATAAAGACTGGCGCCTCCAGTCGTTTTTCAGAACATTCTCTCATTTTCTCATTAGTGAACATGCAATTCAGGAGCTTATTCAGAATCAAACATTTGAAGAGTTCCTTAGCAGTTTAAAAAACACGCAGTAGTACAGAAAGGGTGAAAGACATGGATGAAGAGAAGTACGAAGTTGCAACTGAACTCATTGCTCATGCAGGTGTAGCAAAGTCTTGTGCTCTTGAGGCAATCGATGAAGCTTCAGAGGGCAGATTCGATTCTGCTGAAGAGCTTATTCAAGAAGGTCGAGCAGAAATGGTTTCTGCCCATGATGCACAGTTTGGACTTCTGACACAGGAAGCTTCTGGTAATCCCGTCGACGTGAACATCATTCTTGTTCACGCACTTTGATCACCTAACCATGGCAGTTATGACGCTCGATTTGGCTGAAAGAATTATCAGCTTACAGAAGCGTTTAAGTGATGTTGAGAGCAAGTAAGCCGCACGAAAGTCCCGCAAAGTCGCACGTAGCAAGTCGCAGGTAAGTCGTAAGTAACTACAGGTAGTAATTAAGATTTTGGAGGAAGTTATGAGAATTATGCTCGCATGTGCAGCCGGTATGTCCACTTCAATCCTTGTTGCACGCATGGAAGAGGCATCTAAGGCACAGGGCCGTGACGACACCATTTGGGCTGTCGAGCAAGGCACCATTGCTGATGAGATTGGCAACTTCGACGTTCTTCTCCTTGGACCTCAGGTTCGCTTCATTAAAAAGAAGGTCGAGAAGATCCTTGATGGTCGTGCTCCTCTTGATGTTATTGATACAACTGCTTATGGCCGTTGCGATGGCGCAAAAGTACTTGAACAGGCAGATAAGGTATATGCCGCTTTCAATGCTTAATCGCTGGTCTACGTTGTATTTGCTGGTTCAGTCAGCTTTCAATTTTGGTAAGTAGCTGCAAGCAATTTGATAGCAAATTTACAGCAGCTTGTGTAAGTAAGAACTGATAGTACGTTAGAAAAGAGGTTGTCATGGCTTTTTCAAGAAGTTCTTGAAGATAAGCTCATGGACGTCGCTGCATGGGTTGACGAAAACAAGTATCTCAACTCCATTAAGGACGCATTTACGGTCTTCATGCCCTTTGTTATTGTCGGCTCATTTGGTACTTTGCTGAAGGCTCTTATTTCTTCAAATACCACTGGTCTTGCACAGTTTATTCCTGCACTGTCTGCACTTGGACCAGCATTTACTGCACTTAACTTCTGTTGTCTCTCCTTTATGACTCTTCCAGTCATTTATCTGATTGCCCACAATATTGCTAAGCACAACAAAGCTCCTGAGATTGCAACTGGCCTTGTTTGTATTGCCGCTTATATCTCAATGGTTCGTCCTAACTTTGTAGTTAACCTTGCAAAGGCACTTCCAGAGGGAGTCACTCTTGCAGATGGCACAACTGCAGTAACGGTTAACGCAATGAGCCAGTCTATCTTTGGTGCTCAGGGCCTGTTTGTTGGTATGCTGGTTGGTCTTCTTGTTGCAGAGCTCTTTGACAAGCTCACCACTATTGATGCCATCCGCATCAAGATGCCACCTTCAGTTCCAGCTGGTATTGCAAACTCCTTCAACGTTATGATTCCAGTTTCCTTACCCTGGTTATCACCTCTGTTTTTGGTGGCCTTTTTGCAACCCTCACTGGCTCCTACATTAACGACTGGGTCTACTCACTTCTCCAGGCTCCAATGGAGGGACTGTTCCAGACAACTCCAGGAATCCTTGTAGCAGTTATTCTTTCTCAGCTCTTCTGGTTCCTTGGTATTCACGGCGGCCTAGTTATTTCTCCTATTCGTAACCCTATGTTTGTTGCTGCTATTTCTGCAAATGTTCTTGCTTTCAACTCCGGTGCAACTCCAGATCGTATCTTCACCCAGGGCTTCTGGATGGAGTTCATTGTTCCAGGCGGCGCAGGCATGACCCTCTGCTTCCTGATTGCAATCTTCCTGTTCTCCAAGCGCGACGACCACAAGTCTGTTGCTAAGCTCGCATTCCTCCCAGGACTCTGCGGTATTTCCGAGCCAGTTGTCTTTGGTATCCCTCTGGTTCTTAACCCAACCTTCATGATTCCATTTGTATTCAACTCTGCTCTCTCCGCAGGAATTGCACTGTTTGCAACAAAGATTGGTTTCCTACCCTGCAATGTCGTAGATATTCCATTTGGTGTCCCAGTACTGCTTAACGCTTTCTTGGGTCACGGTTGGCAGGGACTTGTTGTCCAGATTATCTGCCTGACGGTCTGTACATTTACCTGGATTCCATTTGTTCTTGCTTCCAACAAGCAGTACGAGATGGAAATGAAGCTTGCTCAGGAAAGTGGAGATTTTACTGAGTAAGACGTGTACAAAGTAGTTGCTGGGGCGAGAAGAACTTCTCGCCCCACGCATATTACTCGTATCAATTTGTTTGAAATTGCATTTTGTAATGGGATGCGACCTCTGCTAGGGAGGAAAAATGGCAAATAAAGTGTATAAATTTCCTGAGGGTTTTCTTTGGGGTGGAGCAACTGCTGCAAACCAGTGTGAAGGCGCATGGAACGTTGATGGTAAGGGACTGTCCGTTGCTGACTGCACTACCTATAAGCCAAATGTCGACGTAAAAGACTATAAGGCTCAGCATGGCATTACTTCTGATCAAATTGCTGAGGCAATGAAGTCAGACGATACTCGTCAGTATCCAAAGCGTCACGGTGTTGATTGCTACCATCGTTATCTTGAGGATCTTGACCTCTACCAGGAGATGGGCTTTCAAGACACTGCGCGTATCCATTCAGTGGACTCGTATTTACCCTAAGGGTATTGAGGAAGAACCAAACGAGGCAGGTCTTGCCTACTATGAGGCTCTGTTCAAGGGAATGAGAGAGCGTGGCATTGAGCCTTTGGTTACCCTTCACCACTACGAGATGCCACTTTACCTGGCAAATCATTACGATGGCTGGTATAAACGCGAGGTTATCGATCTCTTCCTGCGTTTCTGTAAGACTGTTTTTGAGCGTTTGGGCAAGTACGTTACGTATTGGTTGACATTTAATGAGATTGACTCGGTATTCCGTCACCCCTGGACCACCATTGGTATCTGCGAGGATCGTTATCCAAAGGATAAGGTCGAAGAAATCATTTATCAGTGCGTTCACAATCAGTTTGTTGCGTCTGCTCTTGCAACAAAGCTACTTCACGAGATAGTTCCTGGCGCTCAGATGGGCTGCATGCTTACCCGTACGCTCACCTATCCAGAGAATTGCAATCCTCAGAACATGATTTTGGCGCTCAAGGATAACCGCGAGAATTTCTTCTATTCTGACATTCAGGTTCGTGGTGCGTATCCCCAGTGGGTATTCAATTATTGGGCAAAGAAAGACATTCACGTTGACTTTGGCCTGTGTGACGAGGCAATTCTCAAGCAGTATCCTGTGGACTTTGTGTCCTTCTCGTACTATATGACCATTGTTGATTCCATTGACGCCGCCAAGCGCGAGAAGGTCAGCGGTAATATGGCCACCGGCGTCAAGAATCCATTCCTTGATACATCTGATTGGGGTTGGCAGGTTGATCCAACTGGTCTTCAGTATGCCCTGATTGACCTGTATGATCGCTATCAGAAGCCACTCTTTATTGTCGAGAATGGCCTTGGTGCTTATGACGTTGTCAATCCTGACGGATCGATTGATGACGACTATAGAATCTCTTACTTTAGAGAGCATATTTCAGCCATTGGTGCAGCTATTGAAGATGGTGTTGACGTCATGGGCTACACACCATGGGGCTGCATTGACCTTGTATCAATGTCAACATGCCAGATGTCAAAGCGTTACGGCTTCATTTACGTTGACCTCGACGACGATGGAAATGGTACGTATGACAGAAGCCGCAAGAAGAGCTTCTTCTGGTACAAGAAAGTTATTGAAACAAATGGCGCTGACTTAGACTAGCAGTGCTTTTTGGGCCACTGGTTCTTGTGAGCTAGTGGCCCAAAGTTTATTTGACGAGAAAACCAAGGGAGTGAATATGGCATTTCCAGAGAATTTTTTGTGGGGTGGCGCAACTGCTGCTAATCAGTTTGAAGGTGCTTGGGATGTAGATGGTAAGGGTCCAAGCTGTATGGATATGGCTACAAACGGTAACCATCACCATCCTCGTAAGATTACTCCAACGCTTGACCCTAATGAGTATTATCCTTGCCACGATGGTGTCGATTTCTTCCATCATTACAAGGAAGACATTGCCCTTCTCGCCGAGATGGGATTCAAGGTATTTAGGTTCTCTATCAACTGGACCAGAATTTATCCAACAGGCTTTGAAGAGACTCCTAACGAGCTTGGCCTTCAGTTCTATGACAATGTTATGGATGAGTGTCACAAGTATGGCATTGAGCCTTTGGTAACGCTGTCGCATTACGAGCTTCCTTTTGCTGTATGTCAGCAGCTAGATGGATGGGCTTCTCGCCAAACGATTGACCTGTTTGTGAAATACGCCAAGACCGTGCTAAATCGCTATAAGGGTAAATGCCGCTATTGGTTGACGTTTAACGAGATTAACATTGGCATGCTTCCTATTGGCAATTATATGAGCCTTGGAATGTTGAATCCTGGCTCGTTTGACCTGCGTAATCAGGTGGATATTCCTCAGAAGCGCTTCCAGGCACTGCATCACCAATTTGTTGCTAGCGCAAAGGTTGTTAAGCTTGCGCACGAGATTGACCCTGAGAACAAAGTTGGATGCATGATTGCCTACCTGCTGTCGTATCCGCTAACGCCAAATCCAGAGGATGTGGAGCTTGCTCGCGAGCGTAATCAGTATCGTAACTACTACTGTTCTGACGTGCAGGTTCGTGGTGAATATCCTTACTTTGCTCAGCGTGTTTGGGATGAGGCTGGCGTTACGCTTGATATCACCGAGGAAGACCTTCGTATTTTGAAGGAAGGAACAGTCGATTTCTATACGCATAGTTACTACCAGTCCCAGTGTGCAAGTGTTGACCCTAGTGAGGAGACCAGTGGAAATCTGCTGGGCGGCGCCAAGAATCCATACCTCAAGGAGACTGCATGGGAGTGGCCTATTGACCCAATGGGCCTGCGTATTATGCTCAACCAGGTATATGAGCGCTATCAAATTCCTATTATGGTTGTCGAGAATGGTCTTGGATCAAACGACACGGTAAATCCTGACGGATCCATTGATGATGATTATCGTATTGAGTATCTTCGCGAACATATTAAGGCAGTAAAAGAGGCGCTTAAAGATGGCGTTGAGGTGATTGGTTACACACCTTGGGGCTGCATTGACCTGGTCAGTAACGCTGACGGCGAGATGGCAAAGCGCTACGGTTTTGTTTTTGTAGACAAGTACGATGACGGAACCGGTACATTGGAGCGCAGTAGAAAAAAGAGTTTCTATTGGTATAAGGATGTCATTTCCTCCAACGGAGAAACTCTATAAGAGCAGTAAGCCCAGTAAGCCCAGCTTGCCTTGGTGTAAGCTGGGCTTTGGATTTGCAGCGTTCAAACAGACATCGGCGCTGCTCAAACGACACCAAGCAGTATCGCGTAACACCAAGTAATGCCAAGTAACAACTTAAGAACACCACCAAGCAACAATCCGAGCATTTACCGAGTACTTGCCGAGTATTAAGGACTGTCAATCATGGTTTTGTCACTTGAAGAAACGCTTCCTGTGCTGATAACTTACATTGCTGCGATGTTTGTCATGATGGGCATAGGATTTGCGCTGTTCAAGGCTAAGATGATCGAACACCACGGCATAGCGCAGATGAGCAATGTCATTCTTTACGCAGCGAGTCCCTGCATTATAGTGCAGTCATTCTTAACCGATTTCAGCATGCAACGTCTGATTGAGCTGGATGGTGTGTGGTTTTCTCGGCAATTATCACAGGTGTCACCATTCTTGTTACTAGGTGCGTGTATGGAAGTAAGCAGTCTTTAGCGGCGTTCTCAGTCATTTTTACTAATTCGGGATTTATTGGCATTCCAATTGTTCAAAGTGTTTTGGGTGTCGAATACGTTTTCTATGTCTCGATGTGTATCGCGTGTGTAACCTTTTTTTGTCTGGACATATGGCGCATGGTTAGTTTCGCAGGATAAAAGGGAGATTTCGTTCAAGAAGATTGCGACCAATCCGGGTGTTATTACGATTTTTATTGGTCTTTTTGCTGTTTGTTTTTTCTGTCCACTTAGACCCTATTTTGAAGATATCAATTGCGAAAGTTGCAGATCTTAATGCAGGTCTTGCAATGATTGTTCTTGGTGCGTATTTAGCAGAGGCAAAAATCGTCGAGCTCATTAGAGATAAGTGGATTTACTTTGCAAGTATCTTAAGACTCTTGGTTATGCCGTTAATCACGCTTGGAATTTTTGTGGTTTGCCCCGCTTGATCGAGGCAATAAAGCTGGTGTTGTTTATCATCTTTGCAACTCCTTCGGGAGCGCTGACGGCAATGTTCTCGCAAAAATACGGTAAAGACTACGAATACGCAGTCGGATTAGTTGCTGTATCCACTCTGTTATCGCTGATTACCATGCCGATAGTGATGGCATTGGCTCTGATGTGGCTTTTAGGGAGTTTGCGATTTGCGTAGGCTTTGCGTGATGCGCGGTTT
>BNJU01000811.1_pt1 | contig 32720 bp, 40 predicted proteins | sample 8539281 | NCBI WGS metagenome assembly BNJU01 (sample SAMD00202456, study PRJDB9452) | human saliva metagenome | isolation source: human saliva | place: Japan
CAGCAAGGCAAATAGATTGGCCTGTCGGCACAAGGAGAGACCCGCTTCGGAAGAAATTCGCGCCTGGCTTCGCCAGTGCGATTCAGCCCCGCCATCTGCTGGAGGCCGCGGGCGGTCAGGCGTCGTCCTGGGGTCGGTGGGGCGGCGCGAGGTCGGTATCGCGGTAACGCACGATCGCATGTTTTAAAGCGCACCGACAAGATGGCCGCGGCAATCAACGACGGCACCCTGCGCAGTTGAGCTGAACAACGACTATAAGGCTCAGGGCCGCACCTCGCACTGACAGGGCTGGATCTGGGTGTCCTCATCAGCGCGCGGTCAGCTCGGCTCAGACGGGTACATTAAAACCGGATGCGGCGGCCAGCGCCGGATCGTCTCAGCTGCCGGCGGGCGGCGGCACCAGGGGTTGCGTTCACTGGCACCTCCATGGCGGCGCACGCATCGGGGGTGGCGGCGTTGGTCGCTGCGGGCGCATCAGACTACTCCCCACCGTGCTCAAGGCCGCCCCTGCGAGACAGAACACACCGACCTGAAAAGACTCCCAGGGCACATGCACGCTGTGGACGGGTGGTCCCCGGCATGATTAACGCCAAGGCCGCTGTTGGGCTAAGGTGCTGGCGTACGATACAGAAACAGCGGCTGAGCGCGTATCAACAGCGTTCGGCGTGCTGGAGTACACCCCGGACTCGAGGGTGCAGACCGTAACCGCGACATCACCCTCGACAATCACGGACTCGCGGGCACACACCTCACACCGGAGTATGTGGCACACCGACATCCGGGGTGAGTTTCTCCCCTGCCGTCCACGGTGAGCGCGGGGCGGGCGAGAAGAAGAACGTGACGGTGACCGTCACCATCGACCCGGCAACTGGAGAAAACCAGGGACCCCGCGCTGGAAAGCGCCAGAGCTCACGCAACGTCGCGGGCGATAAGGTCGGAAAACCACCGCCGAGGGGGACCGCCAGTATGTTGCGAGCGCATCCGGCCGGGTGGTGTTTAGGAGGACGGCGCCGGGCGATGCGCGTGCCGGTGCATGTGGCCCCTAAACCGGTTTCGGCGATGCGCGCGGACACTCAAAAGATTGAGTTCGGCACCGGCGCTGGAGCAGAAGGTGAAGCTTACGGGCACCACGCTTGATGGGGCGGGTCCGGTCGATACTGGAGCGTGCGTTTGAGCTTGGGCGCCGCCGCCGTATTCCGACGCAGAAACCCTCACGCTGGCGTCGGATCAGGTGGTTGATGTGTGCAGTAGTGGGTGCCGCCTCAGATGCGCACTGGCTGCCGCCGGGAAGAACCCGGATGAGAACCCGTATTTTGGGATTTCAACATGGTCGAACTGGGATGTGCTGCATTCTGGGCGCAGCGTGGAGTTTCGGTTGATACGAACGGGGACGGCCAGCAGGACTATGTGCGAGGTGGCGCGCGAAAGGGCGCTTGATTTTCCCGCTGGTGAAGGTGGAAGGCAAACGGTGACAAAGTGGGTTTCATTAGTCAGTACCCGCTCAATAGTGCGCTGGGGTGATACTGATACGAACATGATGGATTCCAATGTGATGGTGCTGGGTGCCCCATTGAAGGATCTGGGCCTGACCTCAGCGAACGCGAAGGACATTAGCTTCACCGTGTCTCGAACACCTGGTCGAATGAGGGGCTCTGATTATATGTGACCGCACGGAGAAGGCCACGTTCAACCCGTTCGCGCCGAAGGTGTGGTTTGAGGGCGAGTCGGCGGGTGTGCCGGGGTTCTTCGCTGACCGTGCTGGTGCTGAGCTGACGGCGCACCGGCAGGCGGGGGCTTTTGAGGCTAAGGCCCTGTTCCTGCATATGCATAACGGCACCGGCGATCTGAGTGGCATTGGTGCCCGGGCATGCGAGCGTGCCCAGGTGGTTGAGGTGGTGCGATCTGCTACGCCGTGACGCCCGGTTTAAGGATGTTCCGGCCGATAAACAGTTCTATACGGAGATTAACGGTTGGCGCAGCGACGGATTCGCTCGGCTACCCGGATGGGACGTTCCGCCCGGGCGAGAATGTGGAGCGCGGGGCGATGGCGGCGTTCTTCTATCGTTTGAATGGTTCGCCGCAGTTTACGCCTCCGACGAAGCCGACGTTTAGTGATGTGCCCACGAATCACCCGTTCTATAAGGAGATTGAGTGGATGGCTCGCGGCATCACCACCGGCTACAGTGACGGCGTCCCGCCCCTCCGCCTCGGTGAACCGTGATGCGATGGCGGCGTTCTTTCTACCGAATGCGGGTTCGCGGTTTGCAGCACCGCCAGGCGCCTTTGCGGATGTTCCTGCCGACAGCCAGTTCTGCCGGAGATCGCATGGCTGGCCGAGCGGGCATCACGAAGGCTGGGACGACGGCACCTACCGCCCCGGTGAGCCGATTCACCGCGACGCGATGGCCGCGTTCCTGTACCGATATCACGAGAAGGTGCTGAGTAGGCGGTAGCACGCCAGCTGCCGGGTGTCTGTGCCGTAGTCTTAAACTATCGGTAATCTGGCGCTTTGGCTGGTTTCCCGCCGTCAGTAGCCCCTGAGGCTATTGGCGGTCGGGTTTTCTGTGCGGTAATGGGCGGGCGCTAAGATGAGCCGCTAGTTATAGAAAACTGCAGGCGAGGCGCACCTCAAAATAAGCCTCATATACCGTGATATGCACGACGTATTCCGAATATTTTTCTAGTCTTAGTGCCAGTAAAAACAAGGAGATGCACTAATAATTATTATGTCTACTGTTGTGTGTGTGGATTCATGAGGCCCCTGACAGTCGCCCGATACGTACCGAAAGTTTTCGGTACTCTTATCTCGTTCACTCTGCGTACCAACGCACATCACAAAGGAGCTGTCATGGCGAGAAAGTTCATGGGGCGAGCAAGATGCACTCTGCCACAGCGTTGAGTTATCGTTGGTAACCACGCCGCCTTCCGGTTTTCGCCGCAGATACGCCGGATAGCAGTGTCAGCAGGGCGCGAGCAGCAGAGATCAGAATATTATTAGCCCCTCTGGCCGCCCGGCGCATCAGGCGAAGCAGCGGTTTTGTGCAGTTCAGAGCACCGGCGCCTGTAAGGCTCACCCGCCCCGCGACCGGCCGCGCCACCCGGGAGCAGAACGCGGCCAAACGGAGGAGGTGCGTTCCAGCCACGCCTGGGTGAACGAGCGGGCACGCACGGCTGCTGAGGCCACCAGCTCAAAAATACTGTACACCACCGTGAACGCGGTGCGCAGGGTCGGGCTCTACGGCGATATCTGAACAGATCCGTAAGCTCGCGGCGGCAGGATGTAGCGCGCATTAGCGTTATTACGAACGTGCGGCCGCAGAACGCGTGTGCCGCCGTGCGGACGGGACTCGCCACCTGGGCGCAGAAGAGCAACACCGGCGGGATGGGTACACGGGCCGCAACGTTACGGTGGCCGTCATTGATACGGGATCGACTACACCCGCGCCAGTTGGGCGGGCCCGGCACCGATGAGCCTACCGGCGGGCGAAGGACTCGCGACCCTGCCGGATGGGCTGTGACCCGCAGAAGCTTGTGGGCGGGTATGATATAGCCGGGGATGCTGCAATGCCAGCGCTAAGAGAGCCTGTCCCGGACGCAATCTCGGACGCGTGCAGCGGGCACGGCGCGCACGTGGCGGGCACTATCGCTCAGAGTACGGTGTGGCGGCGGATATACTGCCTTTCACGGGGATTACTCCATGCGCTCAGCGCCGATGCGCTGCACAGGATACGCATCGCCCCAGGGGCCGCCCTGGAGCACGCTGGTGGCCTTCCGTATGGGTAGGGAACGTCGGCGCTCACGCTGAAGGCTCTCGATCGGGTGCCCTGACCGAACGACGATGGGATTTCAGCGACCGGGCGGATGTGCGAACCTTTCGGTCGGAACCGACTACCGGTGTATTCGATGAATCGACTAACTGCTGCAATAGGTGAGTTGTACCGGCAGGGTGTTCTTACGGTGACCGCCGCGGGGAATACCCGCATCCCAGAACGGTGCTGGCGACATCTACTCTATCTCCGGTGGCCTGGCAACCAGCGCGTACGCGCTCACCGTGGCGAATTCTATGGGCGCCACGCAGTCTGCCGACCGGGTGAAAGTGCTCTCCCCACTGCACAAGCGAAATATGCAGCCGGTACACCACAAAGTATGATTATGCACGGCACAGGGAGGGTGAGCTCACTGGCGAGTGGTGGAAGCCCCGCCTCTGAATCTGTGCAGGTGTGCCCCGTTCACCGCTGAAGAGGCCGCCAGGCTCAAAGGAAATGGGTGTACTTGACTGGGACAATACAAGCGGTGCCGTGCCTTGCGGTTCGGCGGTACGGTTCCGCCACTGTAGAGCGGCTGGCGGCGCTGGGGTGGTTCATACAGGGCGGCGCCAGCGGACCGATATCGCCGGCACTGCGGCCTGCCCGGGTGCTGCGCGCCTCAGAGCAGGCCGGAAGATCCGCCTGGCGCTGGCCTCGGGCACCCTCACCCTGCGACTAGACGATGCTCTCTCGCAGAGTGCGCGCATCGAAACCGGGGCGACGGATCAGCTCAACCGGCATCGGCGCGAGGGCCCCGGCTCGTGGGCAGTACTAAACCCGATGCGTCTGCCGACTGTATCGCTTCGGCCGGGCGGGCCCAGGCGCAGGGCCAGTGCAGCTCACGGGCACCTCCATGTCTGCCGCCTACGTCTGCGGTGGCCGCGCAGCAATGGAAGACGCACCACAGCCACACCCCGCAGCAAAGCCACCCTGATGAACACCGCGCGCACCGGTGCGCAGTGCCCACAACCGCCCCTACCCGCCGGATCGGGTGGGTTCTGGCCGCATCGACTCGCCAAGGCCGTGAATAACCGATGCTCGTCATAACGCCGCCCGCCCGGAGCGGGTTTCAGACACGTCCGGGGTACTCTGAATACGCCCCAGATGCCGGTGTCTACCTCCGCCGTGAAATGGTGGTGAAAATATCGACACTATCGCGCACACCTACCTGCTTTCGTACTGCCGCCAGCGCCGAAAATCCGGGGTTGCTTACTCCCTGCCAGAGCGTGACGGTACGGGCGGAGGACAACGTTCACCGTCACCGTGGACCCCGCCGCCCTGGCGAAAACGCTGCTGAGGCGCACCGCAAACACCACCAGCGTTCCACCGGTGAAGACGGGCGGGAGTGGTTTGCTTTGGGCGCGCCAGTATGCGAGCGCATCCGGGCGGTGAGTGCTCACGAGCGCGCACCACGTTGCGGGTGCCGGTGCACGCCGCCCAAGCTGGTGTCACATGGCAGGGTGGCGCGCGTGAGGAGTGCTGGTTTGAGCGAGGCCAGCAGCAGGCGCATGCCGCTGTCCGGTACGGGTGTGGATCAGGGCGGGTACCGGTCGCTGCTGGGGGCTTTTGGCTGGGGGTCCGAGCGGGCTGCTTCCCGCCGAGGACCTGTCGGTCAGCGGCGACCAGCGGGCGATATTCAGTACGCGGGTGCCGCATCGGATGCTGCCGCACTGGCTGCGCCGCAGGCAAAAAGCCGAACGATGGTTCGCTTTTATTTTGGTATTTCAACCTGGGCGCTGGTCCGGGTGACCCCGCGCAGCACCTACTACGTGCATATTGACAGCCGACGGGGACGGCACCAACGACACGCCTGCACGATGCGCGCGCCGCCGGTGGACTGCTGGTCAGCTCTCCCGATGACTGGGCCTGGGTTCCGGTGGACCGGGGCGCTCTACCCGCTCAGCCGCCCTGGGCGGCACCGACGGGTACCATGGACAGCAGCACCCTCATTTATGGGGTGCGCTGCGGCAGCTGGGGCTGAGCACCCAAAACCCGGGGTCCCTCTCTTGCACGGTGGCTCACCATCCTCGACGCACCCATTGTTGATGCGACCACGAACGGTAAAGTTCAACCTTTCACACCCGCCTTCTGGTTCACCGGTACCGTCAGGCGTGCCGCGGGCTGTTCGATGATGCCCTAACGCGTTCTGACGGTGCTGCACCCAGCGAAGGGCAGAGTAGGTTGCTGCTGCTGCACCTGTAATTCACCGGTGACACAGACGCGCCCTGGGTCGGGTGATCGGGCAGCAGGTGCTGAGTCGTCTCTGGGGAGAACACCCACAACACGGTGCGGGCCCGGTTTACGGACGTGAACGATGCGCGAGCACACCGACATGATGACTGGCTGGCCAGACACGCAGAATTGCACGCGGGTACCCGGGCGGCACTTTCCACCTGGGTGAAGATACCGAGGCGCGGGGCGGCCGCGGCGTTCTTCACCGGCTGGCCGGTTCCCCCGCCTACACGCCCCACGCAGCAGTCGCCGTTTACGGATGTTCCACAAACCACCCGTTCTATAAGGAGTCAGCGTGGTGTTCGCAGGCGGGTATTACCACCGGCTGGGCGGTATGGCACGTTCCGCCCACGCCATAAGGCCGCCGCCCATGAGGCTATGGCCGCGTTCTTCTACCGTGCCGCAGGTCTCACGCCTCGAGAAAAGCGCTTTGAGGATGTGCCCACCGGTGCGCGTTTCTACCGGGAGATCACCTGGGCGTATGAGAAGAAGATATTTACGGAGGAGACTTCCCTGCTCAAACCTGCCGCCACGGTGCGGCGTGAGGCTGCGACAACGATGATCACCGGTACGCCCCGGCGGGTGCTTCACCGGGGATAATGCTCGCCAGTGTGCACATAAAGTTGTAGCCTGCCAGCGGATCCCGCCAATACTACGGCATTAAAGAGGGCGGTTCGCATCGACATGGCGTATGCAGAGCATGCTGCACGCCGCAGTCGGATGCGAAACCGCCTGTACTCTCGCGTTCAGAGTGCCGCTATATTCTCACGGACGCCCTAGCTGGTTACTCTTTGATGAGCTTCAGTAGGGGAACCGGTGGTTGTAGTCTTCACCCATTATTGGATTTAACGGCTCCCATAATGTTGAAAATAAGCATAATAAGGCCACCGATACTTACGACCGTTATTACTAGCATTGAAAGCAGCGCCATAATACCTGCCGCACCGGCACCTCCGCCGCCACGGGATCCGGCGGCCCCAGCCGCACCAACGCTGAGAAGAATGAGAGCAAGGACGATGAGGGCAGTGGCCACGATGCTCCAGGTAAGCATCATATTAAAACCACGGGTAGCGGCGCGCTTAGTGAACCTGTACCCGGGCTTATCTTTATAGATAGCCCAGAAGATCAGCGGTCCGAATAAACCGAGAAGGATCGGGGAAAGGTAAGAGAGCATTGCCTTGGAACGCGCATCCGCGGCTTCCTGTTCGTAGGGCTGCTGCCCAATACCCTGCTGCATATTTGGGTTGTCGTTGTAGTTCGGCTGGTTGGGGTCAAAGTTCTGCTGACTCATGATGTACTTTCGGTCGGTTGGTCGGTGACCGGTGAATGGTGAGGCGGTACGTACCATATCACAAGGCTACTAGTTTGATGAATGAGTCTTGTGATACGCCACTCAACACCGTATATGTGTCACCCATCACTAATAGATGGGTTGGTGGGGGCGTTTTTGAGGTATTATGAGAGACAGTTCACCTATCCGTCTTCATCCAGTATTTTTATGTGCGGGAGGGATACGGTACTCTTCCCCACGGTTGGCGCGTATCCGCTCATAATGGGGAAGATATTAGCCAGAAATTAGCATGACAGTCGCGATCCCGACACCTACTACAAGACCGATCATGAATACTACTGCGGCCCTACGCCGCCGCATCTCGGCTACCGGCGGTTATGCACCCATCAGACCAGAAAAGCCAGCGGGCTAAAAGCAATCACTGAGGCTCAACAATCATTACGGTCATCGTAAAGTTAAACAGCGGGCGCGAGGCTCGCTTAGTAAACCCGTACCCGGCGGCTTATCTTTGTACACACAGCCGCATGGGATGACGGGTGAACCCCACAGCAGCAGACGAAAGGTGGGCGAGCATCGCTATGGTGTGAGCATCAGCCGCCCGGTACTCCGGCAGGTCGATACTGGCCCGGGTGAAGTGCTGCATGGGAGCACCGGTGCGGGCGGCTGCCAAGCGGCGGACCCTGGTAGCTCTGTGGTGAGGGGTGCGGCTGAGGCCCGCCTGGATGAGCCGGTTGCTCCCGTTTTATTGAGGTTAATGCGGGGTGGTCATTGGGGTTAGAAGTGGGGTCGGTCATTGTGTTCTTCCTCTGAGATTGCGTCCCTATCTCAGGATAAAAGCTAAAAGGGGCACTGGACAGAGTCAGTTCACAGCCACCATCGGCGATACCCACCGGAACCGTGCGTTTACGCCGACTGCGCAGGTAGATACTCTCCAACTTTTCGGCGACGACGGGGTCAATCTCTTTACCCTCCAGGTAGTCGTCGAGTCTGCTGCGGTAGGTGATGCAAGTTCGTCCTCGTCGGTGCGCCCGGGGATACCGTCAAAACGGGTCGGCTGTCGGCGGCAGCCCGCAGCCGCTCGGATCGCCCAGAACCCTCAGAAACGCTGATTCTGCCGCTTATTCAGCCCGGACGGCGGACACATATCGCCCCCACTCGTCGCCGAACTTCGTAAGAAACCGGTCACAGATTCCGCGCGTGGTCGGTGCCGACGACCAGCAGGGACGGGTCGCCAGCGAGCGCATACTGGGCGATCATGCGGGCGCCACTAATATTTCCGTCATTGAAGTCGCTGATGGGCGTGCCCACAGCAGCCGTCGTAGGCGGTATAGAACCCATCGACCGCATCCCGCAATATTGAAGGTGACCGCCTTGTCGGGGCGATGAATTCGAGGCTTTTGTGCGTCGTCTTCGTCTACCCTGGGTTTTCCTGAGGGCAGGGCACCGCCATGAACTGCGCCCGGTATCCCTTCGGCGTTGAGTTTTTTCGCTGGCGAGTTGGCAGGGGCCCAGCCCGCCAGTGTGGAGATCGATGCTGCCGCTACGTCGAGTACAGATCGCAGGTGCCAGTCGCTTTCGCATAGTCGCACAGGAACTGCACGCGCCGCTGCTACTCCTCGCGCCTGCTCTTCGGTCATATTGGAGCGAACGCCCATCTGAGGCCACGATTTTTCCTCGAGTTCACGTACTCTCTAGTGTGCGCGCAGGCGTGAGCCGTTATAGTTCGGCACCAACGCTCCAGCGGCCTGCCTCCCGGTTCTGCCGATGCGGAAGCGCCCGCATCGGGGGCTGCTGCGGGCACGCAGGTGCGGCCGTTACCGCGAACAACACCACGCAGGCGCAGCACGAGGCCATCTGGGTTACCAGGAACGCCAGGTGACCGTCAAGCCGAACAGTGCCTCCCCGCCAGCACCGTAATGAAGAAAACACCACGCTCGCGGTCATCACCACCGCATAGCTGTTCCTGCCGCACGCCTGGAACCAGGGAGATCCCACAACACCACCAGTGCGTGGAACACGGTCGACACGCGGGGCCGTGAGCACCTGCTATCGCCCGCCTCAACCAGGTGGGTCGCCCGTCAGGTACAGCGCCCAGTCGGACCACACCGGGACGAGAACACCGCCGAGTGCCCTACCGACAGCGCCACCGCCGTTCTCAGTGAGGGAGCCCTCAGACGCTCCGATTCCGTGCCCGTGAAGCGTAGGCGAACAGCGGGATACCACCCATGCAGAATACCGCATGCACAGGGTCTCTGGCACCATAATCAGCGGATTGAGACACCGAATGAGGCGACTGCGCATCCCGTACTGCACTGCCGTTATTCAGCACCAGAGTCGAGGCCAAAGAAACAGGCTAGAGACCAGCTGCTGAGGGCCACCGCCAGTACGGGTTTGAGCACGTCGGCGGAGGTTTGAAATCGCGAGTACCGATGAAGTTCTTGCTCGGCGGTCAGAAACATGCATGGTGCAGATAATGCACGCCCAGGTTTGAGCCGCGAGCGCCCACCCGGAACCGGCTGCGCCCATATGGACACGCAATGAGCAGCGCATCCAGCAGCAGGCTGGCGAGCACGCCCCAGAGCCAGCCGCCATTACGGACTGCTGGCAGCGCCCTTCGGCCCGCACCAGCTGCTCTGGGGTGAACATGCCACGTCAGGGCGGGGCGCCAATGAACGGATGTCACGAACCAGCGGGTGGGTTCGTAGGTGGCGCCTGAGGCGCCCGCATGAAGTGGGTGAGCGGGTCGATGAAGAACACGCCGATCAGGACCAGCGAGCACCCGAACAGCAGGGACGCGGCCAGCGCGAATGAGGTGACTTCGGGGATGCGGTCGGCTTTTGTTCTCGCCCAGCAGCCGCGCGTGAGGGGTGGATGCGCCCACGAAAAGCCCGCCAGGGCGGTGATGACACCGATAACTGGAAAGCCGAAGATGGGGGCCGCCAGGTCTTCAACGGTGCCGAGAAGTGCCCCACAAAGTAGTGGGAGTTCACCATTGTAGATGGAGGTAATCGCCAGGCGAGTGGCTATGGGATGCCCAGGGCCAGGAGGGGCGCGCATGGGCGGGGCTGATTTGAGGTAGTGGATGTTTCTTTCGTCGCGAGTTCGAGGATTTCGGCCAGCACGCGACGCAGGGTGTTGTCGGTTGTTTCGTGCACGCGCCTCTTCCTTTGTGCTCGTTTCGTGCGTGGGGTGTGGTTGTTTGCCTCGCTCATCATAGCCTCTATTGGCGCGCAGTAACGAACTGCGCCTAAACCTTATGGTGTTTCGCTGCTGCAGCGCCTGTTGGCGGCGGTGAGGCTGAGCTTTGCGGGGTCTTTCACTGCAGCGGTCTCGTTCGCTGCCGTGTCCTTCACCTTAGTACTGCCGGTTGCGAAGAAGAGGATCACGCCCAGCACGCACGCCGAAATCTGGGTGAAGGGAATGCGGGTGAGGCCGTCGAATCGAACCACATATTGCCGAAAGATGACTGCGGGGAAGAAAAGTAGGGCAATGCAGGGTCAGTGAGCGGCGGGCGAAAGCCTTTACCGGCGGCCTGGAACCACGAGACGAACACGATGCTCACGGCAGTCGATACGGCGGCAAGCATGAGCGCGACCAGTACTTTCTCGCCGGTGGCGACCAGCGAGGAGTCGCCCACGAGCTCAAGAAGCTGGCGACGGAATATCAAAACGGGGTGGTGAAGATAATGGAGGTTGCCACCGATACCATTGCGGCGGTTTTCAGCGCAGAACGCACGCGGTCTGAGATTGCGGTACCGTAGGCATAGGCGAAGAGGAATACCGCCTATGCAGATATCCCATCACAGCATTTCGGGTACCATGTTCAGACGCATCGCCAGCCCAAAGGCGGCCTGGAGAATCGTGCACCGTATCCTGCCTGCATATTGTTGAGCACCAGCACGGAAACGGTCAGGTTTGCACTCTGAATCAGTTCGGCGGCACCCGGCGAACACTGGGTTTAATAATGTCGCGGCGATCACGAAAATCGCTGGGTTTCCAGGAAAGTTGGGGCTCTTGCGAGATAAGGAACTGCAGGTAGTCACACCATGGATGCGGCGTTTGCGGCGAGCATCGCCCAACCGGCACCGGCGATACAGCCGAAAAGACCGCAATCAGCAGAACATCGAAAATTGAGTTGATGACGACGCCCCAGATAATGCCGTACATGGATTGTTTGGCGTAACCTTCAGAACGCACCAGCTGTTCCAGGGTAAACATGCCGACCGAAAACGGCGCACCCAAAAAGAGCAGGTGCACGAAGGTTTTGGTCGGTTCAAAGGATGCTACGGAGGCGCCCATCAGGCCGGTAACCGGGTCTGCGAACAAGAACCCGGCAATGGCGACCACCACACCGCAGGCGAGCGCGGAGTACGGGCGAATGGTCACATTGCGAATACGTGTCTCATTGCCTTCGCCCAGCAGACGCGAGCGCCAGGGTTGATGAGCTGAGACCGAACACACCCGCAATCGCTATGATAATACCGAAAACAGGTACGCCGTATCCGGTAGCGGCGAGCTCTTCGACGGTGCCGTAGTGCCCCACAAAGTAGGAGTTAATGACGTTGTAAATGCTGGTGATCGCCAGCCCTGCTGCCATGGGGATACCCAGGGAAAGAAGCGCCTTGAAAACGGGGGCATCTTTGAGCAGGTATATGTTTTAGGATCGTCCATATTGGGCATCCCGGGGCCTGTCATATCCAGTGTAGGCACAGCCGGGATAGCGCCAGTGGTGGAGGTACTGGTACCTGTCACCGCCGGAACTGCACCGGTGACAGGCTGGTTCGCCTCGGACGGCGCTACTGTGCCGGTTTTGCTGCTGTGTTGGGTTTGTCTGCCGCGCCGGTATTTTTCCGAGGCAGGGGCGTGTGTAGGTTTATGCGTCATAAAGATGCGTTTCTTGGTCTGTGAGAGTGCGCCCGTCTCTGGGGCGGCATGGCTCAGGTAATATCGGTCAGCGCTACATGCCGGATGCGGGCAGGGGACTCTATTGTACCCGTTTCCTGTTGAGAAGTAAGCCCTTCCTCCCACTGCTTTTTCCTCCGACCCTCTCCCTGCTTCCCTCTCAATCTCCCACGCAAAAAGGCTCTTTCTATGTAGATAAAGAGTTTTTCAACGCTTTATTCACATAAAGAGCCTTTTTACATGCTAACGCTTTTAAAGGGCATATTTTCTATGTAGCATGCGGTAAAGTTATGGGTGCCCTCTTCCCGGAATGAGTCACCGGCACAGTTGCAATTTACATTCCGTGATGACTCTTAGGGTGGAGACGGCTGGAGCACCGCAGATTCCGAGCGCGCGAGGCACCAAATCTGCGTGCGGAAGGCACAAGCGCAGTAGGAATGCTGTTCTACGAGATAGTAGAAACGGCTCAGCGATCCTTATCAGCTACATTCTGATTGATGGATCGGCTCAAGCCGTTCACATATTGTAGAAGCTTTATCTCGAGCTAGCTTAAGAGCCTGAGGTAACAACCTGCTCACAGGAGGAGCTTAGTAATGCCAACACTGGGCTCCTCCGCCATGAGTGCATCCTATGAAATATGATTCCAGCTTAGCACACTGCCTCAGCACCATCGGGCTTCTTAGTGTTCCTTATACCCAACGGTTCTTGGGTTCTTGGGCGAGAACTCAGGCAGTTTTATGTCAAGCTCGGCACGAGCGCTCGCTCAACAGCGATATCTGGACCAATATTTGGATCCATGGTGCCTTCGGCACGCTACATATCAGTCGAATCAGACCGGGCATCCCCAAATGCGGTCCGCAGGAAGGGTACGATTGCTCCCACAGTGCCAGCGGACCGGTGCTGCTTGTCCGGAGCCGCTTGACTGCACAGAGCAACGCCTTATGCTCACTCGATGAGACCCTGCGGACCCTCCGAGGGGTGTACTGGAAGGTCTGCCCGGCACGATGATGTTGTCCAGGTGAGTCTTTCAGGCGTGAGGTCCTCGTGAGTGTGCATCGGCATGGCGATAATCAGCCCGGTCGGCCGCCTTGAACTGTTCGAGCAGCTCGGCATTGCGCGCACAGAAAAATGCTGTGCACCCACTCAGCTCCCATGCATCTTACCCCTCACTGTATGCGCCGTTCAGACCGCTGAGTCTCGGCAGTAAGTTCGAGGAATATCCTCATTGTAGAGGTTCAGCACGGTTGCATCCGCGGTTTCTCGGTCGGGAACCAATCAACGAGGCGGTTGGTTGCAATACGCAGTTTTATTCTAGGGATCCGGGTGGGCGTTAATGATAAGGGTCTGCATGGGGCCTCTGGTGATTGAATAAGATATTGCAGAATTTACAAAAATCCGGGATGGATATTTCTATCGTAGATTGGGTGTAACGCTGGTATCAACGCTGAGTACAGGCAAGAGTTATGGAATAACGCTTTATGACGCAATATTTCTTCTAGGAATATCTCTGGTGTGCGTGAAAAGAATTTAAAAATAGAAGAATCACATTTTACGCATTCTCCAGAATCACACGAAATTTCCTTGTAAAGCATGCGGTAAAGTTATTAGTGCCCTCTTCCCGGAATGAGTCACCGGCACAGGTTGCAAATATACATTCCGTGATGACTCTCCAGGGCGGAGGCGGTGAGACGATGTCATTCTACGAGATAGTGGAGACGGCTCAAGCAGTCCTATCAGCTACATTCTGATTGAGGGATCGGCTCAAGCCGTTTTCTAATCATCGAAAAGCTATCTCAGTATTCAGTAAGCGACTGAGTAGCATCTGCCTGACTAGAGAGGGTTGGTAGTTAGCGCTATCGACCCCTCTTGCCCTTGAAGGGCTAATAACAGTTGCAAATATGATTCCAGCTTAGCACACCGCCCCTTACCTTCGAAGGCTATTCTTCTGTAAGGAACCCGCATAAATTCTCACTGATAAAGCGTCATATACCTGTATATACTGGTAAACCCTCGACTTCAGGGAGGCTCAACCGCGCAGAATCGCATGTGGGGTAAGGTTACGTCGATAGAGACCTGCGAGGATGTGCAGATCTTGGAACGTGCCCTGAGCATCGTAGCGGATAACGGGCAGGAGGAGGCTCTGGCGGAACCGCTGGAGGATTAGAGCGCAGACCCGCTACCACCTTTTTCCTTCAGCTCTTCTTCGCATCCTCCAGCACCCGCATCAGCTCGGCGAGGCCCGCATCCAGCTGACGGCGTGTCTCAGCGGGCAGCTTTTCCAGAATACGCCGCGCTCGTTTTCTACGTGTTCGAAGACAACTTTTCCACCAATTCACGCCCGGAGCCGTCAGCTTCACGAGCATACTGCGTGCATCGTCCGGGTTAGGGATGCGCTCAACCCACCCCCGCTTCTGCACCTTCTGCAGGCGGGTTGTCATAGTGCCTGAAGTAACCATGAGCGATGCAAAAAGCTCGGTCGGGGTCAGAATATAGGGCGCACCCGCGCGGCGTAACGTCGCCAACATCAAAGGCGCCATTACTAAGATCATGGGCGGCAAAAACCTCGCTCAGGCGCGGCGCGGTAGGATGGAGCATCGCTGCAGACGCCCGATCAGAGCCATATGTTCGAAGCCAACTCAGGAGTTCACGTTTCCACTGATCGATAATAATATCCACGGCATCGGGTGGATACTGCGGGAACGGGCGCTCGACATATTCCTCCTAAAAATCGACTCACTACTTTTATCTTGCTTTCAAGACAAAAAGTGATTAGGGATTTATCTTGAACTCAAAGGTATCTATCCGACTAGCGAAGAACTATGAAAAACCGTCTTCCTCTGCTGATCATCCGGCGTTCGTCCCATGGTTTGGGGATCAACCTACCCTCATCACCTCCGAATTTCTGCCGCCCTAACCGCCCTTCACCGCCGCGCTGATCCGCGTGCTGCCAGCAGGTTGCTGCTGCTGCTCATCACCGGAGTTCCTGCGCAAGAACGAGTTGGGCGGGTATTCTTCTCAGCACCCTCAATATCGGTCTATTCCAGGCGATGCTGTTCGTCTGCTAGCCCGCCTGCCCGGCGGACTGGCGGCGATTCTTAGCTCAGCGCAAACTATTTTTCGTCCTCGTCCTCACCCGAACAGTTTGCTAAAGCGACTCCCGCATCGGCGTGGCTTGCCACTTATGCCGGGCATTATCGGCGTATTCTGCTGGTCGCATCCCCAGCACCACCTTCGATGTGATCAGCATTCTTGCGGCACTCACCAGGGCTGTCGCCATGGCGTGCGGAATTTTCTCACCTCCATGGGCACTATCGTCCTCTCGACTCTCGCCATGACAGGATGGCAGCTGCTCGTGGGCGGAATATTCCTGCCTGCCCATCGCCCTGCGACCGAGGAACCGCTGCCACCGCTCACCGCCGCAAATATCGGCGGATACGCCTTCCTCTGCCTGGTGGGCATAGCGCTCGCCTACTGCGTGTATTTTTCATGGGCTCTCAAAACTGCCACCCGCGGTCATTGCGTCCCCTGGGACCGCTCAGCCCGGTCCCGCCTTTATCCTGGCTGGATTTCTTAGGACCAAAACGTGACACCGCTGTCGATGCTCGGCTTCGTGCTGGGTGATTGCCTCCATCCTCGGGTGCACGCGCCATGATGGGCGCGCGGAAGCAGCTCTTTCTCACACAAAATAGTTTTTCTCGCCGCCCCACGACATAAAAAGGCTCTTGATGCGCATAAGCACCGAAAATCCTACTTTATGCGCATCACAGAGCCTTTCTCTCTATATTGATTCGTTTAAAGGTTTTCCTAATAAAACGTACAGTAAAGTAGAGATGCCTCTTCCTGGAATGGGTCCACGGCTACTCATAAAGATACATTCCGTGATGATTCCCCAGGGCGGGAAGGCGGTGAGCAGGGCATGTCTATCTCACGAGATTGTAGAAACGGCTCAAGCGATCTGGTCCGTTATATCCTGACCGACGGATCAGCTCAAGCCGTTTCTTACGCTGCAGTAAACTATCTCAGTGTTTCTTAAAGCGTCTGAGGTGGTTCTCTACCCGTAGAGAGGTTGGCAGTTAGCGCTACCAGCTCCTCTCGCCTGAGGCGTATAACTCATAAAGATAGAACCAACAGCATACCGCCCCAGCGCGCCGATTAGCTGTCGAGTCATCTTGGGTGGCTCAGCATCATTCTCGGCTGTTTCCTCTTTGATTCCAGCCGCCTGCGAGTTCCCCTCAGCACGGGCTTTCTCACGTTCCGCTGCTTTTCGTTTAGCTTTTTGCTCGGGCATACAGTTCAGCTGAAGAACGATTAATGCCCTGTGCCCTGCCCCAGTGACGGGTCGTTTGGGCGGTCCACCAGAATCAGGTTGCGCACACCACCAGGGTCACGATAAACACGGCACCCGCCACACCCAAAGCCAGGCCGATATTCGGCTTATTATGGGTGCCTCCGGTTGCAAAAACAAACACCGCAAAAGATGCCGCAAGCGCAGCGCAGCAGCAATAATCAGCGGCCCTTTCACTGGGCTTTGAGCCCCGCGAGTCGGTCTTCAGCCACGAACCCTCCTTGTGTGCGTCTAAAGCCAGTGTACGCGTCCACGGTTTCCACACCCATTATCCAGCGCCAACATTACGCCTCGGGCGTGCCTTCGAGTACGTGCACCCAGGGCACCAACCAGCAGGAAAACACCCGCTATGAGCGCCCCGCCGCCGGTGACTCCCAGCACCGCTTTCGGCCCGATGTTCGCCATGAACGGTACGGCGAGTGCGGCTGCGAGCATCACGCACCCTCCAGCACCCAGTCACGCGCCGCAGCGATAACGGAGCGGTACCGCGCCCCCAGCAGGCTTTCAGAGGGCGCCAAGACCAATACCGCCGCAGGTGGCCAGCAGGATTGGGGCTGGTGCATCTGGCTGGGCGATTAGTCGCGCCCAGGCGGCCTGCACGAGCGCAACCGAGATGAGCGGTGCTGGTGGCGGGCCGTGCGTGTTCCACGTGAAACCCACCAGTGGGAGCGCCGAGGCAAGCAGCAACCCTCCAATGAGCAGCCTGTCGGTACCCCAGTCAGGGGTTTGAATAAAGATGGTGCTCAGACCAAAAAGCAGGTAGATGACGCGTGCACGGCAAGTGCGCCCGGCCCTGTGCGGTGGCGGGGGTGGGTGAGCCGGGGTTGGTATCTGCGGTGTGTGCTGCTGCGAGGTGGCTGGCTTATTACTCACGCATACCAGCATACCGTGCACAGAACAACGGGGCACGATTACCAGTGTTTGCGTTACTCCAGCTCAACCGGACCGAGCACGCGAACCTCCTCAATATCCAGGATTTCCTGAATCGCGTGGAGCACATTCGTGTCGATTATGCGCTCATTACGCGAGCGCTTGAGCACCTCACGCTGTTTCTCCAAATGCCGCAAAGCAGCTCTTTCTCAAGGTCGCCCGCTTCAATAATGCGGCGGGCTTCTTCCGGAGCGTTTGCACCGTGTTTACGAACGGTGTGCAGGTTGCGGTACCTACTCGCGTTGTACATCTGTTCTTCGGCAATGCGGTCGATAATCCCCTGTGGTGCACCAATTTCCTGGCCGATCTCAGCCACAGAGTCGAAGGACTCGGCAATTATCGTGCGCACTGCTTCATTAATCTCGTCTTCTTCGGTGGTATCAACCGGGATTTTTGCCCACCTAATAACGAGCGGCAGGAGCATCCCCTGAACCACCATCGACAGCAGAACCACGCCCGCAACAATAAAGATAATAAAGTCACGCCCAGGGAACACCAGTCGGCACGGAGAGAGCCACCGCGGGAAACACCGCCGCGCAATCCGGCAAAAGTGCTCACCACACGACCACGGAAGGTTGTGCGCAGCCGCCTCTGCTTTTTCTGAACGGTCAAGGGCACGAATAATACCAATCGTGACGTGCAGGAAGATGAAACGCGCCGCAATCGAAACGAGCCACGCCACCACAATCACGGCGAGTGCAGAAGCCCACGCATAGTTGTATTCGTGGATGACGCCTTCCATATGCTCGGTGGCGCTGGGCAGCTGCACACCCACAAGCACGAAGAGCGCACCGTTCATGACATAGAAACAAACGACCAGATGGGCAGACCGTGAAAGCGGTTTTGGGGTTTGATGGTATCCGGTCCGCGGTAGGTCAGGTAGAAGGCGGCGACCACCACGGCTACCACTCCGGAACCTTTCATGCCTTCAAAAGGCTCGATCTCTTCAGAGAGGAAGAAAGCAATAAACGGTATGGTGAACATGAACACACTGAAGTTCATAGGGTTGCCGATATGTGCACGCAGCTTATTCGCACCCCACCCAACGGCCAGGCCAACGAGAGTTCCAATCAGGGAACGAGAAGAAGAACATTCCGGATGCGGTCCCCAGAGCCAGCTCGCGACCGCCCGCAAGCTGCAGAGCGAGCGCGAAAAGAACTAGGTGGTGCCGTCGTTAATGAGTGCTTCCGCTTTGAGGGTGGTAATGGAGGCTTTGGGGAGTTTGCCGTTGAGCGTTGCCACAGCCACGGCATCGGTGTGGGCGAGCGCCACACCGATAATCAGCGCCACATGCTACATGTAGATGCCCATAAATGTGTGAGCACCCAAGCGATAACGAACGCCGTAAAAATTACGAGCACCGTGCCCGAGAGCAGAATGCCGCGCAGACGGGCGCGTACCTCACGCCACGAGGTGTTTCGGGTCTCCCAGAACAGCATCACGGGCAGGAAGATTTCGAGAATCACGTGCGGGGGCAACCCAACCTCGCGCACCTCGTGCATGGCGTGAACGGGGATGAGCGCCAGCACAAGCCCCATGAAAATGAGCATAATGCAGGGGTTATTCGTATTTTTATGGGCAAGGATATTACTCAGAAGAATTGCCAGCGATAGGGCAATAATGACTTCAAGCACGGTGATGTTCCTTGATGTGTTGGAGATTGAAGAGGAATAAACAGCGCCAGAATAACACCTGTGAAGGCGCGCATATTCCAACATATCACGGGGTAAAAATACGGGGCTTTATGCTGAACGGCACTCTCTTCGCGGTGCTGTACTTCTAGGTGCAAAAGACCCGCGCATGTGAGATGCCCTGTGCAGGGTGCACACCGAGCTCTAGTATTATCTGTTCTATAGGAGTCGGCTTACGAGACTGTATAACGCCGCGAACCTCACGAAATATGACGATTCGTGTCACGCAGACACAAAGATGCGCACCCTGCAGCAGAAAATCCGTCACGGGGCGAGCGTACATACACCAAACGTGAGAAAATGGGGGCATGACTGAACAGACTAATTCCCCAGTAACCGGCTCCCCGCTCGTGAAGCGCGGGCTTGCCGACATGCTCAGGGCGGCGTCATTATGGACGTCGTCACCCCCGAACAGGCCAAGATCGCCGAAGATGCTGGCGCCGTCGCCGTCATGGCGCTTGAGCGCGTACCCGCCGATATTCGTGCTCAGGGCGGCGTGGCCCGCATGTCCGACCCCGACATGATTGAGGGCATCATTAACGCCGTCTCGATTCCCGTGATGGCGAAGGCGCGCATCGGGCATTTTGTTGAGGCGCAGATTCTTGAAAGCCTCAAGGTGGATTACATTGATGAGTCAGAGGTGCTCTCCCCGCCGATTACGTGAACCATATGACAAGCACCAGTTCACGGTGCCGTTCGTATGCGGCGCCACCAACCTGGGTGAGGCGCTGCGCCGTATCGCCGAGGGTGCGGCCATGATCCGCTCGAAGGGTGAGGCTGGCACCGGTGACGTCTCGGAAGCGACCAAGCATATCCGCACCATTAAGCGCCAGATCGCCGAGCTGCAGGGCCTGTACAACACCATGCCCGACGAGCTGTACGTGAAGGCGAAAGAACTTGCCGCCCCCTACGACCTGGTGCTCGAAGTTGCGAAGACCGGTAAGCTGCCCGTGGTCATGTTTACCGCCGGTGGCGTGGCAACCCCCGCCGACGCAGCCATGATGATGCAGCTGGGTGCGGACGGCGTATTCGTCGGCTCCGGTATCTTCAAATCCGGCAACCCCGAGGCACGTGCCAAGGCCATCGTGAAGGCAACCGCGTTCTGCAAACGACCCCGAAAAACTGGCGGACGCATCGCGCGGTTTGGGCGAGGCCATGGTCGGCATCAACGTTGCCGATCTGCCCGCGCCGCATCGTCTGGCGGAGCGCGGCTGGTAAAGTATAGGCCGCCACGTGGCGGATGCGCGCTCGCCGATCGATTATATTCGGTTCAGGTGAGGGCGCCCGGCCAAGGCATGCAGGGGGTGAAGCTCGGTGCGGGCTTCGCCCCCGACTCTGTTCAGATGCGTTATCCGCTCGGGTGAGTTTGGTGCTCTCAAACGCAGCCCGCAACTCAACGTTCTACATTGTGTGCGCAACCTCGTGTTGCAGAAAGATAGGCTCATGAGTGAGACTGAGGTTCTTCCCCCGGCTGCCCTGCCCGGTGCGGGCAAAACTGTGGGTGTTTTGGCGCTGCAGGGCGGCGTTGCCGAACACGCGCGCATGCTCGAATCACTGGGAGCGCAGGTGGTGCTCGTCAAAAGTGCCGAGCAGCTGGCGAACCTGGATGCGCTGGTTCTGCCCGGCGGCGAATCTTCCACGATTGACAGGCTGACCCGTATTTTTGGGCTGCGTCAGCCGTTGATTGAGGCGATTTCGGGGGGCTTGCCGACCCTGGGAACCTGTGCCGGGCTGATTATGCTCTCGACTGTGATTGACGATCCGGCTCCGGGGCAGCAGTCGCTCGGTGTTTGGATGTTTCGGTTGGGCGTAACGCCTTCGGCTCACAGGTCGATTCGGCGCAGGTTCATCTGCCGTGGCTTACACCCTCAGGTGAGGAAGTCGTGATCGATACGGCGTTTATTCGCGCCCCTGATTGTGACCCGCGCCGGTGAGGGCGTGCAGGTGGTGGCGCATCACGAGGGCAAAATTGTAGGTGTGCGCGCCGGGAACATTATCGGCATTTCTTTCCACCCGGAGGTTACGGGCGATACCACCGTGCATGAGGAACTGCTCTCGCTGATTCGGTAGGCTCCCTCCCGCCTCTCCCCCGGTATAAAAAAGAGCCTTTATGTGAATAAAGCGGTGAAAAATACTCTTTATTCACATAAAGGCTCTTTTTATGGGGCAAAAGTTATCGGAGATTATCGGGATTTTTAAGATAAGTCCCGATAGGGTTGAGATAACTTCGTGCGCTACTGTGCCGACCGTTTAATAGAACCGATCCATCCCCGGAACCGTAAAAAGCGATCCGACCATATGCAGGGCTGTACAGGTCACCTTTCTCAATTAGAGATGCGCGGCGGGCACTCAAAGACGTTGTAATAGATTTCATCCGGCTGGATACCTCTGAGACTGGCACAGAATCTCCTTCTTTCTCAGACATAAGGTCGGCGACCGCCACCAAGTAGTGTTTCTCAGATTCTGTTGCCCTGTTCCACCGCGTCATATAGAACCCACGGTTTAGTTCTTCCCAGCCCAAAGTAACGCCCACACGAACATCATCCTGAGTGATATTGCCCGCGCTGGCACAGTCCCAGGCATCCCGCCCAAACTGCTGAATGAAATAAAGGGTATCCGTGGGATTGGTCCATAAGTTCTGCAAGCGCATCCTGCGTGATACTACCGCCATTTTTAGCAATAGGATCAGCATAAGCCAGCCTGGTCTGATCATCATTGAGACGCTCTAAAGGATGGTAGCTAAAGAGCCTTTCGACGTAAGTCTTAATCTCGCCCAGTTTCGTGGGGACTGAAGGCAGCCCGGCTCCGAAAATATAGAATGGAAGCTCTTTTTGCCCGGCTTCATGCTGGGTTGTCAGCAGAATATCGAGCATCTCATGATCAAGATCTTGAATCTCATCAATGAAAATACCCACACCAGCACTGGGAGTTTGGTCTTTGAGCTCCCGAGCCATAGACAGTAGTGTCTCTGGAAGATCAAAGTCTAAAAAGACCCATTGTATCGGAGTGGTGCGTATCAGCTTTAAGCACGACGAGGCTCCGGGAAAACCAAGCGTCGCTGATAAAGAAGCGACATTCGATAAGAGTTTCTTCCAGCGGCTCTTCTGCCGATAGCCTCGAACAGCTAGGGCAAGTTCTTTACCCAGGCGGGTACGAACTTGAGCATACGCATTCTTCCCCATTCCGCTTTCCAGAGAGATCGTTACCCATCCGACACGTTTTGCGTCTTCCTGCAAACGTCGCAGAAGCACGGTTTTACCCATCCCACGCAGCCCGTAAAGCATCATGCCACGGCTAATAGCCCCTATCTCAGTACGACGCAGGATATTAGTAAACGTATTAAGCGGTTCTTGCCTACCCGCAAATTCGGGCGGAGTATGCCCGGCGCCCGGGCGGAATGGATTAAGAGTCATGATCTGCGAAAGCCTCCTTAGATTTTTAGTCTACAGGAAGTTATCGGAACCTATCGGGGATTATCGGGAATTTTTAAGATAAGTCCCGATAGGTTGAGACCAGTGGCAAACTAGTTATCCCTTTTAAGGGATTTCTAGAGATAAGTCGGGATAACTTACCGCGCAGCCGTATTTTCCGAGGCGGTTGCAGAAGCTGTTGTGCTTCCCAGACAAAGGTTGTACCTAAGATTCTCTTGCAGAAGAACGGCCTCCGGCAGCCAGTAAGCGGCGTGCTAGCCTAAAAGCATATTTCATGATGCAAACGCTCATGAACGGAAGGGCTCAGTAGTTCCCGCTACCAAGCCCCTCCAGTGAGCAAGGTCGTTACCTCAGGTTCCTAATCCAGGTTGAGATAACGCCTACGATGTAAGAAACGGCTTGAGCCGACCCATCAATCAGAATGTAGCTGATGAGGATCGACTCAAGCCGTTTCCACTATCTCATAGAAAAGCACCTGTCTGCGCTTGCGCACCTTCCGCACGCAGATTTGGTGCCTGCGCGCTCAGAGATCTGCGGTGCTCCAGCCGTCTCCACCCTAAGAGTCATCACGGGGGTAAATTTCATCATGCGTGCCGTGCGCTCTTACCCCGGTGAAAAGGGTTAATTAACTTTACCGCATGTTTTACAGGTAAAACTCTCATTCCTAGACTTCGCGCCGCATTAGAGTTCGATCACGGTATCGTCCTGCCGGGCGAGGCGCATCCTCATCGTGGGTACTCACCAGCACGATTGCGGTATGGGCCGCTCGCTCAATCAGTTCCCAGACTCGGGCGCGGGTAGGCGCATCCAACTCAGCGGTCGGTTCATCGAGAACCATGACGGTCGCGGGGCTCAGGGCTCTGCTCATTCAAGGCTCGCCGCCGCCAGTACGCGCCAAGGCGATACGCCTGCCCTCTCCCGGACACGCTGCCGCTCTCACCCGCGACGGCGTCATGACATCGAGCACCACTAGAGGTAAATTCGCTTAGCCCCACCGCCTGCAGGTACCGGTCGCATATGCACCGGAATGTCGCGCCCAAACGCCACATTCTCATGCGCGGTACCAACCAGCAGCCCAGCTTCCTGCGGCAAGTAGACAAACCGAAGAGTGCCTTGCGGAGCGCTCATCGACAGGCGAGTGGGGCTATTTGTCGCACGCACGCCAAAAGCCGTTCTAAAAGCAAAGCTTTTTCCCGCGCCGGATGCACCACGCACCCAACACGGGCGTCCCGGCTTCACCGTATACACACCATAGGATGTTTCACTCAGGTTGCGTGCATCCACGCGGAGGGAAAGCTCACCTGTGGTTACGACATAGTCGACGAGATACCCCGAATTCTCAGCGGCAGGAGCGGCTATTTTATGGTGCGCCTGCCGGTAACGCTCTGCCGAAACCGCGATGGTCGATACACCAAAGCCGACGGCTTGGAGCGGACCAATTGCCGCCGCACACACTCCGATAAGTGCCACCGCAGTACCCGTAATCTGCGCCGGAGAACCGTCACCGAATAATACGGTTTTGAGCACTATTGCGAGCAGGCATGAGAGCCAGCATCGTGCCCCTGCCAGGTATGTAGCAGCATGGTGTAACGGTAACTTTTGAGAGCTTGTGCTTCTACAGGCAGGCGGCCTTGGGCGTATCGGTCACGCAGAAAGGGAGCCACCCCAAGGATTCTGCTTTCACGCCAGAGACGAAGCGTGTTTTCCAGGGTGCCGAAACTGCGCATTGAGCCGTCAAAGAATTCGCCTTGAAACTTCTGATGACGCGCAATCAGCGGCATGCTTCCAGCCAGATATGGGGCTACAAACCCGCAAAATATGCCTAGCTCCGGCACGCCACCCATCACCAGAATTGAGACAGCACCGGCGATACAACCAACCCCGGCGGGCAGAGTGAGGAGGTACAAGGTGGCGAGGGTTTCGCGAATGGATGCGGCCTGCGCATCGACAGCATACGCAATTTCGGAGGCGCCTAGCATAGCGCGTGCGCGGGGGTCGGCGCTAATGCTGGTGACGAGCGCATCCGCCATATGGCGCGATTGCATTTTCTGCTCAATGAACCCGTAGGCAGGGGTAGAAAAGATACCGAAAGCTCTGCCCGATTAGCCATGAAAACTGTAAAGGATCACGAGAATGGCAAGGTTTTGACGCCAAACATCAGGGTTTTTCAAGGGTGCGCTGAACACCATAACCCAGCAGAATGGGGCAGGCGATCAGAGCGAGCGCAGAGATAATGACGGCGGCCAGTACGCTAAGGTTTTTTGGGGGTGAAGCTCGCCAGGCTAAAGTCGTGACGCGAGCACAAAATATAAAATATGGTTTGAGGTATTTCACCGAATTCTCTTTCTCTCCCACTGCCTAACGCGGCGGGAGAATGTATTGTCGGTATGTGTGCACCTAGGCACGGTATAACGGTATATATCGTACACTTTCCTGCATATTCGTAGGGTTAAAACGTACGATATGCAGGAAAATGTACGACTTATGGGCGATAGAGGCTAGGCTAAAGCCACCCGTTGTCGCGGGCGATACACCGTGCATGAGGAATAAACCAGTCCCGCAAAACCCAAAAGGCCATGTCACAGGTTATGCCGGGACCAGGTTATTGGTGTGATGACAAGCTCCCGCTGTACCCCTGACGAATGTCACGGGTGCGCCGAAAAACCGCCGTTATGCTACTGGTACCGTCAGTATCCTGCAGCAGATAGGGCACCTTATGAGTACAGACACCGCGCCCGCACTCACCATCAATAACCTCACCAAAACCTTCGGTGCCACCACAGCCAATAGCTAATAGTGTGCGCCTTGACCCCGGCGAGGTCACGGCCCTCATAGGGCACAACGGCGCCGGTAAAAACAACTTTTCTCAACCAAATCGTGGGCCTGACCAAGCCGGATGCGGGCAGCATCAACTATGGCAGCACAGACCTCATTGCCCATCCGGCACAAGCTCGGCAGATATGTGCGATCATGCCGCAGGTAACGTCATCCCTAGAGGGTGACCCCGCGCCAGGCGATAGCGACGGCGGTTCGCATTCGCGGGTTGAAGCCGAAGCAGGCGAAACGGGCGGTTCAGGAAACCTCGATACTCTCGATTTAGGGATTGGGCGGGCAGGCCGGGGCATAAGCTTTCGGGCGGGATTAAAGCGCCTCACCTCATTCGGTATGGCGGTTACCGCACCCGCCCCCATCTACCTCTTCGACGAGCCCACGAACGATGTCGATCCGGTGCGCCGTGAACTGCTGTGGACGATGCTGCGAAGGCGCGCCGAGCAGGGTGCCACGGTGCTGATCGTAACTCATAACCTCCTGGAGTGGAGCGTCACGCCGATAGGTACCTGCTAGTTTAATAAGGGGCTGCTAGTTCGTGATGAACCGACAAGCGCGCTGGGTTTGGAGGAAGCAAAAGTACGCTCTCCATCACGGCTACGGAGTTCCTTCAAGAACTTAGCAGCGTGCTAGATGTAAAAATATCCCTTCACCAGTGAATATATTAGATACGGAATATATTGAGAAGCGTGCAGAGGGCGATTTCACTGTCCCCCGGGAGTTTACCGTCACCCTGAGTACCGACGAGCTTGAGCTGGCCTTACCCCATGTACTTTCAGGAATCCGTGCGGGATGCGTCGAAAGCTATCGCATAGGCTCGGCGTCTTTGGCCGATAACTATGAGGAGATGATTAACCATGACTAGCGCCCTCGTGCCCTCACGAATTTCGACGGTACGTGCCACGGTCGAGCTGATCCGCTGGTCGCTAATTCGCAACGCCATCAACGCGCCGCTTTTTGCGGTGGTGCAGGCCCTTTTCGCCTTTGCGCTTCTTTACGGCATCTCGGTCTTCATGCCGCATCTTGACCGGAATTCTGCAGAATATCTGGCATCCGGCACGGTAACGGTAACCCCTCATTTCTATGGGGGTGTAGTAGCTCCCCAGATTATCGTTACCACTAAGACGAACGGCATGTTCGATCTATCAGCGGTCCTTCCGGTCCCGCGCCTGGCGATTCTGGCGGCTGACATACTCGTTTGGGCGGTTCTCGCGATTCCCGGCATTATTGCGGGCGGTGTAGCCGCGAAACTCAAATTTGGTTTTGATGTGAACCTGAGTATCGGCGCTATTGCCGTTGTGTTCGCGCTTCAGTTGTTATGGCGGTATTAGGGTTTATGCTTGCGTACTGATTCCGGCGTCACTTCTGACGATCGTGACACAGACGATTGTCTTCATGGTTATACTGTTTGCGCCGATTAACTACCCGCCCGAACGGCTGCCCGAGTGGTACGCGCATGTTCATCAGTTCCTGCCATTCGCGCCTGCAGCAGACCTATGAGGGCCACCCTCTTCAACATCGGCCCGATACAGATCCTGGACGTAATAGTCGTCGGTTTCTGGGGTCTTCTGGGATGCGCATCCGCACTGTGGGCACTGGCCCGCAGGGACTAGCAGTGAGTGGTATGGCCGCTCTTCACACACAGGGTCTACTGAAGGTATAGGTACTATTTCTGCGGCAAAAACAACATTAATCTATGAGGGTTATTCATTTGGGTGGTTTTGTATCCAGAAAAAACAGTGCCTGCACCACCGAGAACACTCTCCGGTACGAGGTGAGGGGTCTGCGGAAGATACTAGAGAGTACCCGCCAACACTTGAAGTGTGCGATCACGCGTTCGATGACGACCCGGTGGTGATTGATGTGCCGGTTCAGGTGTTTCTCGTCGTCGGTGAGTTCTCCGCCGGGTGGTTTCTTCACCGGGGTGATCAGGTCTAGTCCTTGGTAGCCCTTATCGGCCAGAGTATCGTGCGGGTCTAAGAATCTGTCCAATCCGTGCCACCGGTACGCAAACGTGTCGTGGTGTGCCCCGGGTACGGGGTAGGTGATCACCAAGGGTACACCATCTAGAGTGCAGATAATCTGGTGGTTGAATCCAGCACAGTGGTGTTTACCGCTGTATAGGCGCATTCCTGGACCATGCCAGTTGTAGGTGGGCACGAGGGTGCCGTCGACGATCACGGTCCCAGAACTCTGCAGCAGGGTTTCAGGTATGGGCGGTACTGCTGGGGCTAAGACGTGTAGCAGTGCTGTTTCGATCTTGTTCAGGGTGCGGCTGATCGTTGGTTGAGAAACTCCGAAGTCTTCGGCTAAGAACTCTTCGGTCTGGTTCTGGCGTAGATACAGCAGGGTGGCTTTCAGCCCCTGGGTGAGGGTGAGTTTATGAGGTTTAGTGTTCGGAGTATTCCAGGTGAGGGTGTTGGTCAGGAGTGCTAGGAGGGTCGTGAATTGTGCTGGTCTCAGGCCGGTGGTACGGTGAGAAGGCAACGGTTCCTACCTGTGCGTGTATGGTTGGTGGTTGGTTTTGGTATTTCACCATCATACGTGGACAGGAGGTGAGGGGTCGTTGTTTTTCTGTGTGGTGAAGAGTGGTTAGGCGGTTGGGGTGTCACGCCCCTAATGAATAACCCTCTTTGTCCAAAAACTTTTGAGCTTGAAAATAATGCTCCGAAGTTGACCAGATTAGTCCATTTATCTCAAAAGGGTAGGAGCGAAATTCGACAGATAGCCATAAGCATCATTTACCCGATAAAAATTTAATTTCAGTCATTTTCTTCTCCATCTAAGCCAAAATCAGCCAATGTTTTGCCTTTTTCAGTCAAGATTTTCTGAACAAAAGGTTCATCCACCTCTAAAAGCAACTTAAGAGCGTCATGAATGCGCCAATAGTTCCTCTCTTTATCGTCAATAATAGCTGTCAAAAATCCTCTAAAACTGGGATATATTCTGTATAAACTTCTTTTATGAATATCTAAATCTTTTTATTAAAAACCAATTTGCGCAATACTATAAGATGAATGTACTGCTTGCTTTAATGATTGAAATAATCGTAGGATATATCCTTTTACGAGCTTCTTGTTCTTTATGTAAATCAGTTTGACTCGCCCAATAGCCAATTAACGCATCTAAAATATGTTTGTTGGTGTCATCATAGGATGTAGATGATGAGGATAAATCCTTCGTTTCTCCTTTTCTCAAACAAGTCTATCAAAGTATTCAGACCGTCTTCCACCCCCAATTTGTCAATAGCAATGCAGCATCAAAACGCACTGCCAAATCATCTGAATGGAGTAAATCTCGTAATTTATCAACTCTTTCTTTAGAAACATCTTCTAAATCCAGATCCTGCGGAATATCCGTATAATCAACATTTCTGGAATGTCGTAAAGTAAATGATGAATTTCTTGTTCGTTCATTGGTTTATCCTTCTATTCGATAAAATGAAAAATACTCTGGGTGGAATGGCACCCTTGATTAAGACTTCCCCGTCTCTCTGGGCATTCGCTACATCCCCCTTAGCTCTTTCAATTTTTCTTTTAATTTTTAGAACTTATTGCTATTACACTATTCATCAAAAATCAACTTTACCCTGTTCTAAATATTTGGGGTCTTCCTCAATCGAAAAATCACCTGCTGTAAGCATGGTATTTACTTTATCCATGTCCTTTTTATATCATCAGATAAAGACAGTTTCTCCACTTTTTTTCAGCAAATACTCTAAATAATCTGGAAACAAGCCATTATCTAAACCAATCAAAGACAAAAGCTATGGTAGCACCGGCAAAAAGTTAGTTTCGCTTTTCATAAATACGGCGCAATCTTCAAGAGCGGCAGCAAGTGCTTGACTTGTTGTAAAAACCTTCTTCTGTAAAATCTTGAAAAACTTTCTATAGTCATTTCTTTTTGTTTCTTTATAATCCGTCATTTTAAAAACCTCATTTCCATAATACATCAACTTAGATGTTAGGAAACATCCTTTTGAATTCTTCAATAATATTACTACAGCTATCACAGGGAGGAAGTTCCGTAAAGAGAGTTATTTTCCCTTTAATTTGAGGGTCTGTAATTTGTGAAGCTATATCTTCTAATATCTTAGCTTCTGTATCATTGAATCTAGGAACTTATCTTCAACATATGTTGTGAATATTTTATCCTCTTTGCTCATTGAGAAGTCAGCAACATCCGCCCCTTTACTTGTATTGGAATGAATCCTACTATGAGCCACAAATTCTGACTTCAGCTATTATACGACTTTTACACAAAGAAAAGCCCTTAGAAAACTTCTGTTCTGAGGACTTTGTCTTTCAATCTGCAAGATACAATCTTTTTCATCTTGTACTTGCACTAATTTTTTCTCTCAATTCTTCTACTGAGAGAGCTTATCTCACCGTACCATGAACCTGTTAGTAATATTTTTAACCATTAAAACTTTACCCAAAAATCATCGGTTTTTCTGTGAATATCTTTTTCTAAACCTTCAAAAATGACATCCCGCAAAACTTCGTTATAACTGTCATACTGACGCATGGCTTGAATTTTGTCAAAAAGCGATTTTAATCGTGCCGTCCACCAAAAATCGTAAGCCCAGCAATTTCCTCATCTGACCCCTCTTTCCCGGAAAGTGTCATTTAAAATAATCAATCGTCTATTTTCTTCCATTTCCCCAAATATAATACGATATATAGCCTACTTTTATAAAGTTACACGGACATGCTCTCCGTCAACTCCGTCTAGAAATATCGTCAGTAAATCTGGATGTTGTTTTTCAACTTAAATTTCTGCACTTTACTAAGTTCAGGCAAATAACCAAGCTCTCCGTCAGGAAATTTGTTCTCACATAAATCTTTATATAAAGACGTCACAAAGTCTTGCCAAACTGGCGAGGAATATTCTCCGAACCCCTCGAAAAGGAAACGGTAGCCGTCCGCTCTATCAAATGCCAGTAGCGCTACAGCGTTAGTACAAGCAGGATTATCAGTACCGCTTGCGGAAGGTCAAAAAGCCATTGTCCCAGTTATAATTGTCTCAGCAAGATGAACAGTTGTTCGGAGCTATTTATACTTTGAACTTGTTCTAGTGCTCTTGTTATGTCTTCAGAGAATAGAATATTTGTTAAAAATTTCATGTTATTAGTCATAAAATCATCCTTCAATAATTAGTCTAAATTTTTCATAAATCTTTCCCAAAGTTCGGTGGTTGCGCCAAATTTAGGATATAAAGGCAAACCCTTATCTTGCAGTATGCCTAATTTTCTTTTGTAACTCTTTAACCTCTTTTGCAACATTGCAGGAGATTGATTTACATCAATATTATCTAACTGTGCACGAACAAATTCATTATACGTGGAGTGATAACCCTATGTCTTGATAATGGACTAACACTTGTAGTATCTACTCGAATCTGGCACAGGCAAAAATTTCCATTACTTGCATCATCCAAATCCATACCCATTTTTGTATAACAGGTGATCAGCCATATCTGCCGGAATGATGTGTTGGGCTTGATAACCAGTCCATTTTTGCCCCCTACTAAACCCCCATATCTTCCATCATATTTTTTTACCTAGTACAGAGTGAGCAAGTATGAGATAAAAGCAAATCATGCCTCTCCCAATCTCCTCAACATTTACTCTTCCCAAAAATAATAAAATTAGTATAGCATAAGATGAAAAGATATCAAGGTAAGCTAGAAAAATTTATAATTCTGATTGCTGGTATTAGAAAAAAGAGGGCGAGCGTCCTCTTTCTATTTTCCGCATTCAGCCACTAAATCATATGGAAGTAATTTACTCCCTTAAAATCTTCAGGGTTCAAACCCATGATTTTTGCAGATTGCGCCTGCTTCAAAAGACCAGTAGCCAACATAGTTATCAATATTACGCTTATGTCCAACCATTTCCTCGCTGACCTTGATACCACTCTTTTTTTCCAAATAGTACTTTAATAAGTCAGTTGCTTCAGCTAAATTTTCTGCTTGAGTTATTTTTTGTGTAAAAACATAGGGACGTGGAAACATAAAATCATCGCGAATTTTCCAATCAGGATGACGATAATGAATAAGATAATCAATCAAATAATCAACTGGGTCATCTTTTTCACTAAGTCAACTAACTTGTCAAAGACTTCTGTTTCAATGTCCAACATAATTCCAATAGACAAAGCCCAGAGCATATGAACATAACCGCTATTACTATACCAAATTGGTACCAAACTATCCACCAATTTAATATATTCTTCCTTAACAGCTTCAAGTGGATAACCCACTGAATAGGTTGCTATTAGTATTTCTTCTTGATAGCCAGCAATGATTTTTATGCGAACTTTTTTTATAACTTGAATATTTGGACGTGAAAATTTCTGAACACCTCTTAGCCTCTAACTTATTTAGTTCTTCAATGTCCTCATACTCTTCTTTTTATAAATTGTTTGTAGTTCTCAATTAAATAATTATATTTATCTTCAGTATTCAGTCTATCTCTTAATTTCATTTGTTTATCACCTATTCATCAGTATAGAAAAAGAGGACGATTGTCCTCTTTTTATGAATATAAATTAACCATCAAACCCTATCGTTATCCACTCATCAACAATAGCCCAAAAGTCTAAATGATAACGAGCAGGAGCAGAAGAATCCCATAAAACTGCTTCAGAAAGAGGATTGCCCTCTGATAAATCCAAAACAACATATCTTCCCATACCATTCGTAAAGAATGAATAACTAGAAGATAAATCAATAGGAACAGGAGCACCATCTTCCAAAAATCCCCACTCTTCATCTGCCAATCTCATGATAGACTGTGTAGCTTCAAGTCCCATACTACGACTTGGATAATAGTAAAAAGCCATCGTGTAGTTCAAAATAAAATTTCTTTAAACTTTCAGGGTAGCTGCGAAACGAAAGACTGCCCTATAGAATTTAAAGCCGCTTTTTGTTTTATTAGGATTTCTCCAGCGTAATACATGACTTTGTGTCTTCTACCAACTACTGTATAAAGCAAATAAAAAAATCTTGACCGATTTTCATAACTTCAACGTCATATAAATATTCAGACAGATAAGAAGTTGTATTTATAAGGTATTTCCTACTTTTTGCTGCTAATATTGTAAAAACTTGTTTCACGCGTTCTTGACGTTCTGATATGGCTAGAATATCTTGCCATAATTTAGGAAGTTCTTGAACATTACTATCAACACCTGTCAAAATTTCAACTTGGTGTTCATTTAATGTATATTTGTTTAAAAATCTATTTTTATCTATCATCTAC
>BNJU01003353.1_pt1 | contig 32664 bp, 49 predicted proteins | sample 8539281 | NCBI WGS metagenome assembly BNJU01 (sample SAMD00202456, study PRJDB9452) | human saliva metagenome | isolation source: human saliva | place: Japan
GGAAACAGCGAACCCAAGTGCAACTAAGGTTGAAGTAGGTCAAGACGGAACAACAACTGTAACCTTCCCAGATGGTTCAGAAGCAACGTTGAAACCAGCACAAACAGTAGTGAAAGCTGAAGATGCAGCAGGTATCAAAGAACCAGCAACTAAGACACCGGTTAAAGATACAGCAAACTTGACTGAAGACGAAAAAAAGCAGCAGTTAAGAAAGCAGTGGAAACAGCGAACCCAGTGCAACTAAGGTTGAAGTAGGTCAAGACGGAACAACAACTGTAACCTTCCCAGATGGTTCAGAAGCAACGTTGAAACCAGCACAAACAGTAGTGAAAGCTGAAGATGCAGCAGGTATCAAAGAACCAGCAACTAAGACACCGGTTAAAGATACAGCAAACTTGACTGAAGACGAAAAAAAGCAGCAGTTAAGAAAGCAGTGGAAACAGCGAACCCAAGTGCAACTAAGGTTGAAGTAGGTCAAGACGGAACAACAACTGTAACCTTCCCAGATGGTTCAGAAGCAACGTTGAAAACCAGCACAAACAGTAGTGAAAGCTGAAGATGCAGCAGGTATCAAAGAACCAGCAACTAAGACACCGGTTAAAGATACAGCAAACTTGACTGAAGACGAAAAAAAGCAGCAGTTAAGAAAGCAGTGGAAACAGCGAACCCAAGTGCAACTAAGGTTGAAGTAGGTCAAGACGGAACAACAACTGTAACCTTCCCAGATGGTTCAGAAGCAACGTTGAAACCAGCACAAACAGTAGTGAAAGCTGAAGATGCAGCAGGTATCAAAGAACCAGCAACTAAGACACCGGTTAAAGATACAGCAAACTTGACTGAAGACGAAAAAAAGCAGCAGTTAAGAAAGCAGTGGAAACAGCGAACCCAAGTGCAACTAAGGTTGAAGTAGGTCAAGACGGAACAACAACTGTAACCTTCCCAGATGGTTCAGAAGCAACGTTGAAACCAGCACAAACAGTAGTGAAAGCTGAAGATGCAGCAGGTATCAAAGAACCAGCAACTAAGACACCGGTTAAAGATACAGCAAACTTGACTGAAGACGAAAAAGCAGCAGTTAAGAAAGCAGTGGAAACAGCGAACCCAAGTGCAACTAAGGTTGAAGTAGGTCAAGACGGAACAACAACTGTAACCTTCCCAGATGGTTCAGAAGCAACGTTGAAACCAGCACAAACAGTAGTGAAAGCTGAAGATGCAGCAGGTATCAAAGAACCAGCAACTAAGACACCGGTTAAAGATACAGCAAACTTGACTGAAGACGAAAAAGCAGCAGTTAAGAAAGCAGTGGAAACAGCGAACCCAAGTGCAACTAAGGTTGAAGTAGGTCAAGACGGAACAACAACTGTAACCTTCCCAGATGGTTCAGAAGCAACGTTGAAACCAGCACAAACAGTAGTGAAAGCTGAAGATGCAGCAGGTATCAAAGAACCAGCAACTAAGACACCGGTTAAAGATACAGCAAACTTGACTGAAGACGAAAAAGCAGCAGTTAAGAAAGCAGTGAAACAGCGAACCCAAGTGCAACTAAGGTTGAAGTAGGTCAAGACGGAACAACAACTGTAACCTTCCCAGATGGTTCAGAAGCAACGTTGAAACCAGCACAAACAGTAGTGAAAGCTGAAGATGCAGCAGGTATCAAAGAACCAGCAACTAAGACACCGGTTAAAGATACAGCAAACTTGACTGAAGACGAAAAAGCAGCAGTTAAGAAAGCAGTGGAAACAGCGAACCCAAGTGCAACTAAGGTTGAAGTAGGTCAAGACGGAACAACAACTGTAACCTTCCCAGATGGTTCAGAAGCAACGTTGAAAACCAGCACAAACAGTAGTGAAAGCTGAAGATGCAGCAGGTATCAAAGAACCAGCAACTAAGACACCGGTTAAAGATACAGCAAACTTGACTGAAGACGAAAAAGCAGCAGTTAAGAAAGCAGTGGAAACAGCGAACCCAAGTGCAACTAAGGTTGAAGTAGGTCAAGACGGAACAACAACTGTAACCTTCCCAGATGGTACAACAGCAACTGTTGAAAACCAGGCGACAAGACATGTTAAGGAAGCAGATGCTAAAAAGGTATCAAAGAACCAGCAACTAAGACACCAGTTCAAAGACACATCAGACTTAACTGAAGCCAGAAAAAGCATGCCGTTAAGAAAAGCAGTAGAAACAGCGAACCCAACAGCAACTAAGGTTGAAGTAGTAAAACGATGGTTCAGCAACCGTAACGTTCCCAGATGGAACAGAAGCAACTCTTTGACAGCAGCGATAAGACTGTTAGGAAAGCTGAGATTCAGGTGTTCAAAGAACCAGCAGCTAAGACACCGGTTCAGACACATCAGCCTTAACTCAGCAGAAAAAGCAGCAGTTAAGAAAGCAGTAGCAGACGCGAACCCAACAGCAACTAAGGTTGAAGTAGGAAACGATGGTTCAACAACCGTAACGTTCCCAGATGGTACAGACAGCAACGTTGAGAAGCGCATAAGACAGTAAGGAAGCAGATTCAAAGGTGTTCAAAGAACCAGCAGCTAAGACACCAGTTCAGATACATCAGCCTTTAACTCAACACGAAAAAGCATGCCGTTAAGAAAGCAGTAGAAGCAGCGAACCCAGGCTCTAAAGCAGAAGTAGGTCAAGATGGAACAACTAAACGTAACGTTCCCAGATGGATCAGACAGCAACTCTTACCAGGCGATAAGACTGTAGAAAGCTGATTCATAAAGGTATCAAAGAACCAGCAGCTAAGACACCAGTTCAGATACATCAGCCTTAACTCAGACAGAAAAAGCATGCAGTTAAGAAAGCAGTGAAGACGCTGAACCCGACGCAACTAAGGTTGAAGTAGGTCAAACGATGGTTCAGCAACTGTAACGTTCCCAGATGGCTCAGAAGCAACGTCTGACCAGCGATAAGACTGTAAGGAAAGCGAAGATGCACAGGTGTTCAAAGAACCAGCAGCTAAGACACCAGTTCAAAAGCATATCAGCCTTTAACTCAACCAGAAAAAGATGCGGGTTAAGAAAGCAGTGGGAAGACGGCACCCAGCAGCAACTAAGGTTGAAGGAAACGATGGTTCAGCAACTGTAACGTTCCCAGATGGCTCAGACAGCAACACTGACAGGTGATCAAACAGTAGTGAGAGCTGCAGATGCAGAAGGAGTTCAAAGCTCCATCAACTAAGACACCGGTTAAAGATACAGCAAACTTGACTCGAAGACGAAAAAGCTAGCAGTTAAGAAAGCAGGAAACAGCGGAACCCCAGGCATCTAAAGTAGAAGTAGGTCAAGACGGAACAACTACAGTAACGTTCCCAGATGGATCAGACAGCAACGCTTACAGGTGATCAAACGTGTGAGAGCTGCAGATGCAGACGGAGTTCAAAGATCCATCAACTAAGACACCGGTTCAAAGATACAGCAAACTTGACTGATGACGAAAAGCAGCAAAGTTAAAGAAGCAGTAGAAAGCAGCGAACCCAGGCTCTAAAGGCAGAAGTAGGCCAAGATGGAACAACTCAGTAACGTTCCCAGATGGATCAGACAGCAACACCCGACAGGTGCTCAAACAGTTAAAAGCTGGCAGATTCTAAGCAGGCTCACGCCATCAACTCAAGACACCAGTTCAAGATACAGCAAACTTGACTGATGCAGAAAAAAGCAAAAAGAAGACAGTCAGAAGACAGCGAACCCCAGGATTCAAAAGGGCTAGAAGTAGGTCCAAGACGGAACAACCACTGTAACGTTTCCCAGATGGTTCAGACAGCAACATGACAGGCAGCTCAAACAGTTAAAAGAAGCGAGATTCTAGCAGGTGTCTCAAAGCACCATCAACTAAGACACCAGTTCAAAGATACAGCAAACTTGACTGATGACGAAAAAGCAAAGTTAAGAAAGCTGCTAGAAGCAGCAGAACCCAGGATTCAAAAGCAGAAGTAGGTCAAGACGGAACAACCACTGTAACGTTCCCAGATGGCTCAACAGCAACACTTACAGGGTGATAAGACAGTTACCGCTTGATATCAGCTCCAACAGCTACTCAGTTGTAAAACCCTAGTTAAAGCAGGTGATACTGCAGTAACAGGTACAGCAGAAGCTAGGATCAACGTAGAAGTAACTCTTCCAGATGGAACTAAAGTATCAGCTGAAAGCGATAAAGACGGTAAGTTCAGTATTCAGCAAATGGTTTTGAATGCTAGGGGATACAGTTTCGTAACAGCAAACAGACGAAGCAGGAAATACATCAGCTACATCTACAGTAACAGTAAGTAATGTTAATGTGGGTGTAAAGAGGCTGATAATGCTAAAAGTACCAGCTCTTACTCCAGTAGTAGCTCCTAACAACTTGACTGATGCAGAAAAAGCTAAAGTAGCTGAAGAAGTTAAGAAAGCTAACCAACTGCGACAGATGTTAAGGTGAACAATGACGGATCAGTAGTTGTAACCTTTGCGGACGGATCAGTGGCAACAATTGCAGCTAATAAAGTTGTTAAGGAGCAGCTAAAGAGTCATCTGCTCAAAGCACCAGCTAAAGAAAGCAGGAGCGAAAGAATTGCCAAACACTGGTACTAAACAGTCTAACGCTTCACCTGACTAGCACTTCTTGCAGCAGTGACAGGGAGGACTCCTTATCTCTAAAAACGTAAGGAAGAAGAGTAAACCATTACTCGGATAAAGCAAATCTTAGAATCTTGATTCTATGAGATTGCTAGAAAAGAGCTGGGTAAAAACTCACTTCTAAATATAAAAACAACGAGCATTTCCATAGTTGGAGATGCTCGTTTTTCTTATGTCATTGTTTATAATCAAAGTCTTTTATACCATTTGCCAAATCTATAGTAGATTGAATCTAGAGCCATTACATTACAACTGCTAAAAAATATTTCTAGAAATTAGTTGACTTTTCCTAATCTCTCTGTTCATATCTTATTTCAATCCACTATATCAAAGGCTTGAAGAAAAACATGAGACAAGATAGTAGCTATTCTGAGGTTACTGTCTTATTTTTAACACTTATTGATCTATAAAAAGAGCATGAAAAACTCACACCTTATTTTGGTATTTTTGAAAATAGGTATTATAGCAGAGTGAATCTAGAATAGTACATTACGATTGCTATAAATATTTCTAGAGTGGTTTGACTTTCCTAATCGAATTGTTCATACTTTATTTCAATTTACTATATGACTTAAGGAAAATAAGTGCCACTGATGATATTGTGGTCTACTTGGAAGAAAGCTTTGAATTTAACCTAAAATATGGTGAGAATAACAATTATTAAAATTTTGAAGGAGACATTTATGAAGACAAAAACACTAGCGCAAATTGCTGGAATTATTGGGACTATTACGAGCTCGCTCTGGCAATTTTGCCAGTCGTAATATTAATGGTTGCATCTATTTTTGCGAATGAAGATTTTTGCAGGAGTAATTTTAGCGATTATCTTCATTGTTTTTCACCTTAGTAAAAATCGCAACTCTCATTCTTGGAATTCTCTCTCTAATCTATTATAAGGATGATAAGCGCATATCAATGGCGCCATCTGTTTTGTTAATCGTTGGTTCTGTAGTCGGATTGATTCCATTTTTAGGCTGGATTGGTGGCATTGTCATTGTCATCGGTGGTGCCCTATTCCTAACAAGTTTGAAACAATTTCAAGTTCAAGAATAGTTGTTTATTGAGGAAGGAGGTCACCTCTTCTCTTTTAGTCGATTTTTGACTTTGCTGTGAAAAAGATGTGTAAAATAGAATAGATAAACGAGGGAAACCTCGGAAAATAAAAAGGAGTATCCATCAAATGGTAAAAATTGGTTTTTGCTCGCTACGGTGAGTCTGAATGGAACAAAGCTAACTTTTCACTGGTTGGGCTGATGTTGATTTGTCTGAAAAGGAACACAACAAGCGATTGACGCTGGTAAATTAATCAGAAGCTGGTATCGAATTTGACCAAGCTTATACTTCAGTATTGAAACGTGCTATCAAAACAACTAACTTGGCTCTTGAAGCATCTGACCAACTTTGGGTTCCAGTTGAAAAATCATGGCGCTTGAACGAACGTCACTACGGTGGTTTGACTGGTAAAAACAAAGCTGAAGCAGCTGAACAATTTGGTGATGAGCAAGTTCACATCTGGCGTCGTTCATACGATGTATTGCCTCAGCAATGGATCGCGATGATGAGCACTCAGCTCACACTGACCGTCGTTATGCTTCACTTGACGACTCAGTTATCCCAGATGCTGAAAACTTGAAAGTGACTTTGGAACGTGCCCTTCCATTCTGGGAAGATAAAATCGCTCCAGCTCTTAAAGATGGTAAAAACGTATTCTGTAGGAGCACACGGCAACTCAATCCAGTGCTCTTGTAAAAACACATCAAACAATTGTCAGACGACGAAATCATGGACGTAGAAATCCCTAACTTCCCACCATTGGTATTCGAGTTTGACGAAAAATTGAACGTAGTTTCTGAATACTACCTTGGAAAATAAAAATTGTAAGTTTAGGATTGAGTTTATATCGATCTCAAAAAGTTACACAAATAATTGAAGCAAAGGATTTAGTTCTGTCTTGCACAGAGCTGAGTCCTTTTGAGTTTGATTTTTATACTCTCTCGATCTCTTCAAACCACGTCAGAGTCGCCTTACCGTATATAAAGTTACTGACTTCGTCAGTTATATCCACAACCTCAAAATCGGTGTTTTTGAACAACCTGCTAGCGTCCTAGTTTGCTCTTTGATTTTCATTGAGTATTTTAAGTATAGTGGATTGAATCTAGAATAGTACGCTACGGATTCAAAACATTTACAGAAATTTTATTTGACTTTCCTAATTTCTTTGTTCATATCTTCATTTTAATCCCTACTAATAATCAATATTGTTTACAATTTCATGTCACATTTGGTTCAGAGCCTTAAACATTTTCTCTAGCCTTAGAACGAGATTCATTTCAAATACTGAAAGAAGAGGCATCATCGTTTCCTTTTCATTATGACAATCCTTGTTATTAAAAATTGATGATAAAAATCATGGTGCTATTACCGTCCTTGGTAGCTATGGGAGATAGTATACTCGGATTGGTCAATTTTGAAAGCCTCTGCTAACATGCCGTTCACTTGTTTTTGATTTGCTGAAGTAGAAAAGGGTATAAGTGCTCGTTCATTATTAAAAAGCCATATAATGCTGACTAGCAGCCAAGAAAAATCTAACATTTAGGGTGTGAGTCATTCCTGTTTTACCAGCAAACTCTCCTCCCTTATCTGTGAGATTCATTTTTGAAAATTAGTAAAAATGGTATAATGAATGGAAAAGATTCGGCTGAAAGTGAATTGGACTTTCAGAAAAAGAGAGCTTTTAAAGCTCTACAAACAAGTTGAAGTGACTATTCGGAGGAAAAATGAATACTATTAAATTAACAACACTTGGAGGTGTACGTGAAAATGGGTAAAAACATGTACATCGCAGAAATTAACGACTCGATTTTTGTATTGGACGCAGGTTTGAAATATCCTGAAAATGAACAGTTGGGTGTCGATGTCGTTATTCCAAATATGGAATATCTGTTTGAAAATAGTGACCGTATTGCAGGTGTCTTTTTAACACACGGACACGCGGATGCGATTGGCGCTCTTCCTTATCTCTTGGCAGAAGTTAAGGTTCCTGTATTTGGCTCAGAGTTGACTATCGAACTGGCTAAACTCTTTGTTAAGGGAAATGACAGCGTCAAGAAATTTGATGATTTCCATGTGATTGATGAAAATACAGAGATTGATTTTGGTGGAACGATAGTGTCCTTTTTCCGTACAACCCACTCTATCCCAGAAAGTTTGGGTGTGGTTTTGAAAACATCTGAAGGCAACATCGTCTATACAGGAGATTTCAAGTTTGACCAAACAGCTAGTGAATCATATGCCACTGACTTTGGACGTTTGGCAGAGATTGGTCGTGAAGGAGTCCTGGCTCTTCTAAGTGATTCTGCGAATGCAGATAGCAATATCCCAAGTAGCCAGTGAAAATGAAGTTGGTGTAGAAATCACGCAAACCATTTCTGACTGGGAAGGACGTATCATCGTTGCTGCAGTTGCAAGTAACCTTTCTCGCATTCAGCAGGTTTTTGACGCAGCTGCAGAGACAGGACGTCGTGTTGTCTTGACAGGATTCGATATTGAAAATATCGTCCGTACAGCGATTCGTCTGAAAAAATTGTCTTTAGCAAGTGAAAATCTTTTGATTAAACCAAAAGATATGTCGCGTTTTGAAGATCATGAGTTGATCATTCTTGAAACTGGACGTATGGGTGAACCAATTAACGGCTTACGCAAGATGTCTATCGGTCGTCACCGTTATGTTGAAATCAAAGAAGGTGACCTAGTTTATATCGTTACAACACCATCAATCGCCAAGGAAGCGGTTATGGCACGTGTAGAAAATATGGTCTACCAAGCAGGTGGAGTTGTCAAGCCAATTACTCATAGTTTGCGTGTGTCAGGACATGGGAATGCGCGTGATTTGCAATTGATGATCAATCTCTTGCAACCTCAGTATCTCTTCCCAATCCAAGGAGAATACCGTGAGTTGGATGCCCATGCCAAGGCTGCTATGGCAGTTGGTATGCTACCGGAACGTATTTTTATCCCTAAAAAAAGGGACTACTATGTCTTACGAGCATGGGGACTTTGTTCCATCTGGTGCAGTTGCTGCAGGAGATGTCTTGATTGATGGAAATGCTATTGGGGATGTTGGGAATGTCGTTCTTCGTGACCGTAAGGTCTTGTCAGAAGATGGGATTTTCATCGTGGCTATCACTGTTAACCGTCGTGAGAAAAAAATCATTGCTAAAGCTCGAGTGCACACGCGTGGATTTGTCTATCTCAAGAAGAGCCGTGATATCTTGCGCGAAAGTACAGAGTTAGTCAATCAAACAGTAGAAGACTATCTACAAGGTGAAGAGTTTGATTGGGCAGAACTCAAAGGTAAGGTACGTGATAATTTGGCCAAGTTCCTCTTTGATCAAACAAAACGCCGCCCAGCTATCTTACCAGTTGTTATGGAAGCAAAATAGGATCAAATAGCAAGAGAAAGTCGAGTTTCGGCTTTTTCTTATCTTAAATGAATAAGGAGCAAATTATGGCAGTAATGAAGATTGAGTATTACTCAGAAGTTTTAGATATGGAGTGGGGAGTGAATGTTCTCTACCCTGATGCAGTCTCGGGTTGAGGAGCCAGATTCTACAGATATTCCTGTTCTTTATCTCCTTCATGGGATGTCAGGGAATCACAACAGTTGGCTCAAACGAACCAATGTAGAGCGCTTGGTGCGAGGGACCAATCTGATTGTTGTCATGCCTAATACAAGTAACGGTTGGTATACAGATACTCAGTATGGCTATAACTACTATACAGCTCTAGCAGAAGAACTGCCTAAAGTGCTCAAACGTTTCTTCCCTAATATGTCTAGCAAGCGTGAAAAGACTTTTATCGCTGGTTTATCAATGGGTGGTTACGGTTCATTTAAGTTGGCTTTGTCAACCAATCGTTTCTCACACGCCGCTAGTTTTTCTGGTGCTCTTAGTTTCGAAGAGTTTTCTCCAGAAAGTCAAAATCTTGGAACGCTTGCTTACTGGCGAGGAGTTTTTGGCAAGCTTGATAACTGGGAAACTAGTCCTTATTCACTTGAAACCCTTGCAAAAAAGTCAGACAAGAAGACCAAGCTTTGGGTTTGGTGTGGCGAGCAAGATTTCTTGTATGCTGCCAATAACCTAGCGGTGAAGAACCTCAAAAGGCTTGGTTTTGAGGTGACCTATAGCCATAGTGCAGGAACTCATGAATGGTATTATTGGGAAAAACAATTGGAACGTTTTTTGGCTACGCTGCCGATTGATTTTGTTTTGGAAGAGAGATTGAGCTAGTTTTAGCTTTCTTTCAGTTTGATTCAGTAGAATAAAGAATCTATCTTTAGAATGGGAATCCATGGTTTAAAGGTGGATTCTTATTTTTTTTAGAAAGGCGGGAAATCATGTTCTGGATTATACGTGTTCTATGTCGATTGTTACTAGGGATTTGGCGCATGTTCTGGCGCCTTGTGTGGACTCTTGTAGTCTTAATTCTCATTGCATTAGGGATTCTCTGGTATGTGACGGGAGATTTATCTGGTGTCTTCAATCAAGCGGGACAACTAGTTCAAGTTGGTCAAGCAGGTTGGCATCAATGGCAAGAAACTGGTAAGTTGCAAGGCTTGTCTCAGACTGATCATCACCAAGATTCAGGAGTAAAATGGCCCCAAGCGCAGGCGACAATTTATATTGATCCTCAAATGGATGCAACCTTTCAAAAGGCTTACGTTGAGGCTATTACCAATTGGAATCAGACTGGCGCTTTTAATTTTGTACTTGTGACAGAACCTGACCAAGCAACTATTTTTGCGACTGAAATGAATGATGGTTCCACATCTGTTGCCGGTGAGGCGGAGAGTCAGACAAATCTCCTAACCAAACAATTTACTTCAGTAACCGTTCGCTTGAATCATTATTATCTATCTAATCCAAACTATGGCTATACCTATGATCGCATCTTGCATACAGCAGAGCATGAACTAGGTCATGCCATTGGTTTGGAACACACTAATGAAGTGTCAGTCATGCAACCAGCAGGTTCTTATTATGGTATTCAGGCTCAAGATGTTCAAGCAGTTCAAGAACTATATGAGTCTGGAGAATAAGTGATTTTCAAACGAAAATAGAGCTCCCTGATGTAAGCAATGAGGGAGCTTTTTGCTATAATGGAACTATGAATAACTGATTAAATCAAAACTGGAGCTCTTGCCGACCAGCCCTGGTTGTTACATTCACAAGGATAAAAACGGCACGATTATCTATGTAGGAAAGGCCAAAAATCTACGCAATCGCGTACGGTCCTACTTCCGTGGGAGCCATGATACCAAGACAGAAGCCTTGGTGTCTGAGATTGTAGATTTTGAGTTTATTGTCACGGAGTCCAATATTGAGGCACTTCTTTTTAGAGATTAACCTGATCAAGGAAAACAAGCCTAAAATACAATATTATGCTCAAGGACGATAAGTCCTATCCTTTCATCAAAATCACCAATGAGCGCTATCCTCAGCTTGATTATTACTCGTCAGGTCAAGAAAGACGGAGGTCTCTATTTTGGTCCCTATCCGGATGTGGGTGCAGCTAATGAAATCAAGAGACTTCTGGATCGGATTTTTCCATTTCGCAAGTGTACCAATCCACCGTCAAAAGTCTGTTTTTACTACCATATCGGCCAGTGCATGGCTCACACCATCTGTAAGAAAGACGAGACTTTTTTCAAAGCTATGGCCCAGGAGGTCTCTGATTTCTTGAAAGGTCAGGATGATAAGATTATCGATGGACTCAAGGAAAAGATGACTACTGCAGCTCAGACGATGGAATTTGAGCGTGCGGCTGAGTACCGAGATTTGATTCAGGCCATTGGCACCCTTCGGACTAAGCAACGAGTCATGGCAAAAGATCTTCAAAATCGTGATGTATTTGGTTACTACGTGGATAAGGGTTGGATGTGTGTTCAGGTTTTCTTTGTCCGTCAAGGTAAACTGATTGAACGCGATGTCAATCTCTTCCCTTACTACAACGATCCAGACGAGGATTTCTTGACCTATGTGGGACAGTTTTATCAGGAGAAATCTCACCTGATCCCCAATGAAATCCTGATTCCTCAAGATATTGACGAAGAAGCTATCAAGGCTTTGGTGGATACAAAGGTCCTCAAACCCCAACGAGGGGAGAAGAAACAACTGGTCAATCTAGCTATCAAAAACGCTCGTGTTAGTTTAGAGCAGAAGTTTAATCTGTTAGAGAAATCAGTTGAAAAGACTCAAGGAGCTATTGAAAATCTTGGGCGACTTCTACAAATTCCAACCCCAGTCCGTATCGAGTCTTTTGATAACTCTAATATTATGGGGACTAGTCCAGTCTCTGCTATGGTTGTTTTTGTCAACGGAAAACCGAGCAAGAAGGATTACCGTAAGTATAAAATCAAGACTGTGGTCGGATCAGATGACTATGCAAGTATGCGAGAGGTCATTCGTAGACGTTATGGACGGGTCCAACGAGATGGTTTGACACCGCCTGACTTAATCGTTATTGATGGAGGACAAGGTCAGGTAAATATTGCTAAGCAGGTTATCCAAGAAGAGCTAGGCTTGGATATTCCTATCGCAGGACTTCAAAAGAATGACAAGCACCAAACCCATGAATTGCTTTTTGGAGATCCGCTTGAGGTGGTAGAGCTGTCTCGTAATTCTCAGGAATTTTTCCTCTTGCAACGCATCCAAGATGAGGTCCATCGCTTTGCTATCACTTTCCACCGTCAACTGCGCTCTAAAAATTCCTTCTCCTCTCAATTGGATGGGATTGAAGGCTTGGGTCCTAAACGCAAGCAGAATTTAATGAAGTATTTTAAGTCTCTAACAAAAATCAAGGAAGCTAGCGTGGACGAGATTGTTGCAGTTGGCATACCAAGAGCAGTGGCAGAGGCTGTTCATCAACACTTGAATCCCCAAGAGCGTGTAGAACTAGCTCAGGTTGCTGAGTCGTCTGCTGACTACAAGGGATAAAATAGCAAGGAAAGGTTTTTGCTTTAGCGAGTGCAAGCTAGTTAGAATTGTGGTAAAATAGATAAGATATGACTAAAGAATTTCATCATGTAACAGTTATGCTCCATGAGACCATTGATATGCTAGATGTGAAGCCTGATGGCATTTACGTTGATGCGACCTTGGGTGGAGCAGGCCATAGCGAGTATTTATTAAGTAAACTAAGTGAAAAGGGGCATCTCTATGCCTTTGACCAAGATCAAAACGCCATTGACAACGCGCAAAAGCGTTTAGCACCTTATATTGAAAAGGGAATGGTCACCTTTGTCAAGGACAACTTCCGTCATTTGCAACTACGTTTGCAGGAAGCAGGTGTAGAAGAGATTGATGGTATTTGTTATGACTTGGGGAGTCTCTAGCCCGCAGTTGGATCAGCGTGAGCGTGGTTTTTCCTATAAAAAGGATGCGCCGCTGGATATGCGGATGAACCAAGAAGCTAGTTTGACAGCTTATGAGGGTTGTCAATCATTATGACTATCATGACTTGGTACGAATCTTTTTCAAATATGGAGAAGATAAGTTTTCCAAGCAGATTGCTCGAAAGATTGAACAGGCGCGTGAGCTGAAGCCGATTGAGACTACGACAGAATTGGCCGAGATTATCAAGTCTGCTAAGCCTGCCAAGGAACTCAAGAAAAAGGTCATCCGCCAAAGCAAATTTTCCAAGCCATCCGTATTGAGGTCAATGATGAATTAGGAGCTGCAGATGAGTCCCTCCAACAAGCTATGGAATTACTAGCAGTGGACGGAAGAATCTCAGTCATTACCTTTCATTCGCTGGAAGATCGCTTGACCAAGCAATTGTTCAAGGAAGCTTCGACGGTAGAGGTTCCAAAAGGCTTGCCATTTCATCCCAGATGATCTCAAGCCTAAGATGGAATTAGTCTCTCGCAAACCGATTCTACCAAGCAAGGAGGAGTTGGAGGCCAATAATCGTTCCCACTCAGCCAAGCTACGAGTAGCTCGAAAAATTCACAAGTAAGGGGATAAAATGGTAGGAAAAAGAGAAACGACGAGCCAATTACTGCAAGCTCGTATCAAGAGATTTTCGCGTGTTGAAAAGGCCTTTTACCTTTCAATTGCCATTACAGCCCTTGTCTTAGCCATCAGTGTGGTCTATATGCAAACCAAGCTTTTGCAAGTCCAGAGTGAACTAACGACTGTTAATGCCCAAATTGAAGAAAAGAAAACGGAGTTGGATGATGCTAAGCAAGAAGTCAATGAATTGATCCGTTCAGAACGACTGACAGGGATTGCGAATTCGCAAGAGCTGCAACTAAACAATGAAAATATCCGATCGGCGGAGTAGTATATGAAAACCTGGAAAGAAAAAATAGTACACTTTGCCATTAAGAATCGCAAATCTCCCCTTGAAAACCGCAGACGAGTTGGGAAGAGTCTCAGTCTCTTGGCCGTCTTTCTCTTTGCTGTTTTTTTGGTTAACTTTGCGGTGATTATTGGTACGGGGAAAGAAGTTTGGCGTTGACCTGGTCAAAGAAGCTAGTAAGGTTCACCAAACAACTCTGACAGTTCCTGCTAAGAGGGGGACCATTTATGATCGTAATGGAACGCCGATTGCAGAAGATGCAACCTCCTACAATGTTTATGCGGTCATTGATAAGGATTATAAGTCAGCTAATGGAGATGTTCTATATGTAGAAGAATCTCAGTACAATAAGGTAGCCGAAATTTTCCATAAGTACTTGGATATGGAGGAGACCTACGTCAAGGATCAACTCTCTCAACCAAGTCTCAAACAGGTTTCCTTTGGTGCTAAAGGAAATGGGATTACCTACGCTAATATGATGTCCATTAAACAGGACTTAGAAGCCGCGAAGGTTGAAGGTGTTAATTTTACCACTAGTCCCAATCGAAGTTATCCAAATGGGAAATTTGCTTCATCCTTTATTGGTTTAGCACAGTTACATGAAAATGAAGATGGGACAAAAAGTCTTATTGGTACATCTGGTATTGAGAGCTCCTTAAATAGCTTGCTCGCAGGTACAGATGGCATTATTACCTATGAAAAAGATCGTTTAGGTAATATTGTTCCAGGTACGGAACAAGTTACCCAACAAACGGTAAATGGAAAAGATGTCTACACGACCTTATCCAGTCCATTGCAGTCCTTTATGGAAAGTCAAATGGATGCCTTTCAAGAAAAAGTTAAAGGCAAGTACATGAATGCGACCTTGGTTAGTGCTAAGACAGGGGAAATTCTTGCCACAACCCAAAGACCGACTTTTGATGCCAATACAAAAGAAGGCATAACAGATGATTTTGTTTGGCGAAATATCCTCTTATCAAAGTAACTATGAGCCAGGTTCGACCATGAAGGTCATGACCTTAGCTGCTGCTATTGACAATAAAACCTTCTCTGGAGGCGAATACTTTAATAGTAGTGAATTAAAGGTTGCTGATGCGACTATCAGGGACTGGGATGTTAATGATGGCTTATCAGCTGGAAGTATAATGACTTACTCACAAGGGTTTGCTCACTCAAGTAATGTGGGTATGACCTTGCTCCAACAAAAGATGGGGGATGCTACTTGGTTAGAATACCTCAATCGATTTAAGTTTGGGGTTCCAACTCGTTTTGGAATGCCCGATGAGTATGCGGGACAACTACCTGCAGATAACGTTGTTAATATTGCCATGAGTGCTTTTGGTCAAGGTATCTCTGTTACCCAAACCCAGATGCTTCGAGCTTTTACAGCCATTGCTAATGACGGGGTTATGCTAGAGCCTAAGTTTATCAGTGCCCTTTATGATCCTAATGATCAGACCGTGCGGAAGTCCAAAAAGGAAATTGTAGGTAATCCTGTATCAAAAGAAGCGGCTAGTCTGACTCGAGAAAATATGATTTTGGTTGGTACAGATCCCGTTTATGGTACAATGTACAATAAACTTACCGGTAAACCAATCGTTACTGTACCAGGTCAGACTGTTTCTGTAAAATCAGGAACTGCCCAGATTGCTGACGAACAAAAAGGGGGATACTTAAAGGGAGGCACCAACTATATCTACTCAGTAGTTTCGATGAATCCGAGTGAAAATCCTGATTTTATCCTCTATGTGACAGTTCAACAACCAGAACATATTACTTCAGTACAACTAGGAGAGTTTTCTAACCCGATTTTGGAGCGAGCTTCAGCCATGAAAGAGACGCTCAATCTTCAATCTGCGGCTAAGAATTTGGACCAAGTGACAACTACAACTAGTTATGCCATGCCTAGCATTAAGGACTCTAGCCCTGGAGATCAGCTGAAGAACTCCGTCGTAACCTTGTACAACCAATTGTTATCGGTTCGGGAACAAAAATCAAAGAAAGCTCTGTAGCAGAAGGAACCAATCTAGACGCCAATCAGCAAATCTTACTCCTTTCAGATAAGGTAGAAGAGATGCCTGACTTATATGGCTGGTCTAAGAAAAATGTTGAAACCTTTGCCAAATGGCTGAATCTTGAAGTTGAGTTTGAAGGCACAGGAGAAACTGTTAAAAAGCAAAGTGTTCGTTCTAATACAGCTTTAAAAGATTTACAGAAAATAAAAATAACATTAGGAGATTAGAATGCTTATTTCTATCTTTGCTGGAGTGATTGCCTTTATTCTAACAGTCATAGGAATTCCAGCCTTTATCCGTTTTTACCATAAAGCACAGATTACCGGTCAACAGATGCATGAGGATGTCAAACAACACCAAGCAAAAGCTGGGACACCAACAATGGGAGGACTCGTCTTTCTCCTAGCAGGAGTTTTCGTTAGTCTGGTCCTTGCTCTCGTGACTAATCAATTAACCAATAATGTCGGAATGATCCTCTTTATCCTGGTCTTATATGGTTTGGTCGGTTTCTTGGATGATTTCCTCAAGGTTTTCCGCAAAATCAATGAAGGACTTAATCCTAAACAGAAGCTCTTGCTTCAGTTGGTCGGAGGAGTTATCTTCTATTTCTTCTATGAAAGAGGAGGAGATATCTTAAATGTATTTGGTTTTCCCTTGCATTTAGGTGTTCTTTATATTCTCTTTGCCCTCTTCTGGTTGGTCGGTTTTTCAAATGCAGTTAATCTGACTGACGGAATCGATGGCTTGGCAAGTATTTCGGTGGTGATTAGCCTATCTGCCTATGGAGTGATTGCCTATGTGCAAAATCAGCTTGATATCTTACTAGTGATTGTAGCTATGATTGGTGGTCTTCTTGGCTTCTTTGTCTTTAACCACAAGCCTGCTAAAGTTTTCATGGGAGATGTTGGTAGCCTAGCTCTTGGAGGGATGCTAGCTGCTATTTCCATGGCGCTACACCAAGAATGGACGTTACTCTTGATTGGTCTGGTGTATGTTTTTGAAACCACATCTGTTATGATGCAAGTCACCTACTTTAAGTTGACTGGAGGAAAACGTATCTTCCGTATGACACCAGTTCATCACCATTTTGAGTTGGGTGGTTTTTCTGGGAAAGGTCAAGCTTGGAGTGAGTGGAAGGTTGATTTCTTCTTCTGGGAGTGGGCTTGCTTGCTAGTCTCTTGACTTTGGCTTTCATGTATTTATTCTAAAAATAGAATATTGATTATAGAGAGAAGGATTTATGCCCTTCTCCTTTTCTATTTGTAGCAGTTTATTGCATCCCATCTCAAAAATGGGTAAATTTATGGTAAAAATGGAGATAGAGAGTTGAAATGATGAGTTATTTTTAAAAAGTATACATTTGATAAATCTAAGTTTAAGTTAGGGATGCGAACGTTTAAAACAGGGAATCGCTGTTTTTTTAGTTCTCATGATTTTTGGTTTTTTTGGTTGGAAAGGACTTCAGATTGGAGCTCTTACTGCAGTTTTTAGTTTAAGAGAAGACTTTTGATAAGAGTGTCCACTTTTGGGACATCACGTATTCTCGGAAATAGTATCGGTGGTTTTTATGTCCCTGATTTTTCTTTCTCTAAATAATCTTTTTCATGGCGCCTTCTGGGTAACCCTTCTTGTTGTTCCGATTTGCACCATGTTAACCATTATGACAAATGTTGCCATGAACAATAAGGCAGGTGTCATTGGTGGAGTTGCGGCTATGTTGATTATTACCTTATCAATTCCAAATGGTGAGACAGTTTTGTACGTGTTTGCCCGAGTTTTTGAAACCTTTATGGGTGTTTTTGCAGCAATTCTTGTAAATTACGATATTGATCGTTTACGGAGCATTTTACTGAAAAACAAAATAATGTCACAAGATATAACATTATTGATTGACGATTGAATTTTTAGACTATAATAGACAGAAAGAAGGAAGTGTGCATGAAGGAAAAAGAATTTCGTCGCAATATGGCAGTTTTTTCCTATTGGTAGTGTTATGAAACTGACCGATCTTTCGGCGCGCCAAATTCGTTACTATGAAGACCAGGAATTGATTAAACCTGATCGCAACGAAGGTAATCGCCGTATGTATTCTTTGAATGATATGGATCGATTGCTTGAGATTAAGGACTATATCTCTGAAGGTCTGAACATTGCTGCCATTAAGAAAAAATATGCTGAACGTGAGGCGAAGTCTAAAAAACCAGTGAGTCAAACTGAAGTACGTCGAGCACTTCGGAATGAAGTTCTCCAGCAAAGTCGCTTTGCTTCTCAACAATCACCTTTTGGTCGCGGTTAGGCAACCGCTAGTCGTCAAATATAAGGAGAAAAAACATGCCAATCACAGCTGCAGATATTCGTCGTGAAGTTAAGGAAAAAAATGTAACCTTTATTCGTCTCATGTTTTCAGATATTTTGGGAACGATGAAAAACGTCGAAATTCCTGCTACAGATGAACAACTAGACAAGGTCTTGTCAAATAAGGCTATGTTTGATGGGTCTTCTATTGAAGGATTTGTCCGTATCAATGAATCAGACATGTATCTATATCCAGATTTGGACTCTTGGACAGTCTTCCCATGGGGAGATGAGAACGGTAGTGTCGCAGGATTGATTTGTGATGTCTATACAACAGAAGGGGAACCATTTGCAGGAGACCCTCGTGGAAATCTTAAACGTGCTCTTCGTCATATGGAAGAAGTTGGATTCAAATCTTTCAACCTTGGACCAGAGCCAGAATTCTTCCTATTTAAGCTTGATGAAAATGGAGACCCAACTCTTGAAGTGAATGACAAGGGTGGTTACTTTGATTTGGCGCCTACAGACCTTGCTGACAACACTCGTCGTGAGATTGTTAACGTCTTGACCAAAATGGGATTTGAAGTAGAAGCCAGTCACCACGAAGTTGCTGTAGGTCAACATGAGATTGACTTTAGCATGATGAAGTTCTTCGTGCTTGTGATAAGATTCAAATCTTTAAACTTGTTGTAAAAACCATTGCTCGTAAACATGGTTTGTATGCAACCTTTATGGCTAAACCTAAATTTGGTATAGCTGGTTCAGGTATGCACTGTAATATGTCCTTGTTTGATGCAGAAGGAAACAACGCCTTCTTTGATCCAAATGATCCAAAAGGAATGCAATTGTCAGAAACAGCTTATCACTTCCTTGGTGGATTGATCAAGCACGCCTATAATTACACAGCTATCATGAACCCGACAGTAAATTCATACAAACGTTTGGTCCCAGGGTATGAAGCACCTGTTTACATCGCTTGGGCAGGTCGTAACCGTTCTCCGTTAGTACGCGTTCCCGCTACTCGTGGAATGGGAACACGTTTGGAGTTGCGCTCAGTAGACCCAATGGCAAATCCATATATCGCTATGGCTGTGCTTTTGGAAGTTGGTTTGCACGGTATTGAAAACAAAATCGAAGCACCAGCGCCAATCGAAGAAAACATCTATATCATGACTGCAGAAGAGCGCAAAGAGGCTGGCATCACAGACCTTCCATCAACTCTTCACAACGCTTTGAAGGCTATGACAGAAGACGAAGTGGTTAAAGCAGCTCTAGGTGAACACATCTACACTAGCTTCCTTGAAGCCAAACGAATTGAGTGGGCAAGCTATGCAACCTTCGTTTCACAATGGGAAATTGATAACTACCTAGATCTATACTAATGATAAATCAGAAAGATTGTCCGTGAGGACGATCTTTTTTTTTTCCTGCAATTTATATCGAGGTGTGATATATTATTTGTAACGAAGTGCGATATATCGAACTAAATAGGAGGTCTGAGTTAAATGGAATTAACAGATAAGATTAGGCGTGTCTACCTTCCCATGACTGAAACGGGTTTTTTATATTTTATTCTGTCTGCAGAAAGGAGAACCATGGTTATGGTATTATACAAAAGGTCAAAGAGATGACAGATTCGCAAGTTTCGATTAGTCCTGGGACTATGTATGGGACCTTGTCAAAGATGGAAAAGGATGGTTTGGTTTCCTTTGTCCGAGAAGAGGAAAAACGAAAAATCTATCAGATAACAGACTTGGGTCGAAAAGTTTTAGAGATTGAGTTGAAACGTATTGAGCGGCTCTATAGAAACAGTCGGGAGGAGCTTTTGATGGAAAAAGAAAGTTGTTTATAGAATTGCTACCATTGCGGATTATGATAGAGAGGTCTCTATCTCGGAGAAATGCATGCTCAGGGCTGGAAACTTAAGGAAGTAAGCTACTCTAACTTAGTAGTTGCGGTTAAGTATACTTTTGAAAAGTGCCAACCGGAGCAGGTGGTTTATCAGTTGGACTTTTATCCTATGAAAAAGTCAGAGAGAGCTTCCTATTTACAACTATTTAAAGATTGTGGTGGGAGCATATTACAGACTTTAATGGTTTTTCCTACTTTAGAAAGCTTTATTCTGGAGTTGAGTCGGATGCCGAGTTTGAAATTTATAATGACGCGGCCGGGAAGTTAGCAATGGTCAAGAAGATTTTAACAATGCGGATGCTTCCTATTTTGCTTCTCTTTTTAGCTCTACTACCGGTTTTCTCAAAGTTTGTCACTGGAGGTAGTTCTTTCAGTTGGGAAATGTTTTTGATTGTTATCATAGACTGTACTTTATTGATAGTTTTCGCGATTCAGATTTCTTATATTTTTTGGAGATTGTTTCAAAAGTGGAAAGAATTATCTGATAAATAAAACCATTTTGGAGGTTAGACAATGAAAAGCAAAGTACAATTTCGAATGTTTACCATTTTTGATTTGGATAAGGTAGAAGATTATTTGCATAAGATGCATTTGAAAGGTTGGAAATTTAAATCGAATCGTTTTTGCTTTTTCTATTTTGAACCATGCCGACCAGATGATGTGATGTACCGTGTATGGAATACTAGCTACCTTAGAAAAAATGAGATGGAGTTACAAAAGTATTAAGGATAGAGGATGGAAATATGTGGAAAATTGTTCTTATACTGTTTTTCGAAAAAGCAGCTTGTGATGTAGATTCAAATGATCAATCTTTCATGAACAATCATCTTCGATGGGATGTTGTGAAATCTGGACTTCGTACATTGACAGTAACCATCTCTGGCGGTCTAGTTATTTGTATGAGCTTGTTTCGCGAAAGTCTCTCTCAGTCTTTCTTCCTTATTTTTGCCCTTTATGCCCTCATGATTTCCTATCTAATCTATAGTTTTTACAGACTTAAAAAGAAATATCTTGTGAATGTAAGATGATTTTCTAGGTCCTCAGACTGATTTTTAGCACTCTTAGTAAAAGAGTGCTAATTTTTTGAGTTTTTGTCTTGACATTCTTTTCTAAGGGTGTATAATAGAATCATAAGTTAGCACTTGGATGTATCGAGTGCTAAAAAGGATCTATCAGAGAGGAGTGACGAGATGGTTACGGAACGTCAGCAGAATATTTTAAATCTGATTATTGACATCTTTACCAAAACGCACGAACCTGTTGGATCTAAGGCCTTGCAAGAGTCTATCGACTCTAGTAGTGCGACCATTCGAAATGATATGGCAGCTCTAGAAAAGCAAGGTTTTGCCTTGAAAAGGCACACACTTCCAGTGGTCGTATGCCGAGTGTGGCTGGTTTTCAATACTATGTCAAACACTCCCTATCCTTTGACCGTTTAGCTGAGAATCAAGTTTATGAGATTGTAAAAGCCTTTGATCAAGAATTCTTCAAGCTAGAGGATATTCTTCAAGAGGCAACGAAAATCTTGACAGACTTGAGTGGTTGTACGGTTGTAGCGCTAGATGTAGAACCAAGTAGGCAGAAGCTAACAGCTTTTGATATTGTTGTCCTCGGGCAACATACAGCTCTTGCTGTTTTTACGCTTGATGAGTCTAGAACAGTTACCAGTCAGTTTTTGATTCCGAGAAATTTCTTGCAGGAGGATTTAAATCGCCTCAAGACCATGATTCAAGAACGTTTCCTGGATCAGACTGTTTTGGATATTCACTACAAGATTCGGACAGAGATTCCGCAAATTATCCAACGTTACTTCACAACAACGGATAACGTTATGGATCTCGTCGAACATATCTTCAAAGAAATGTTCAATGAAAATATCGTGGTTTCTGGCAAAGTCAATCTTTTGAATTTCGCTAATTTAGCGGCCTATCAATTTTTGATCAGCCACAAAAGGTAGCTTTGGAAATTCGAGAGAATCTGATTGGCGACCAGATGCAAAGTGTCCGAGTTGCGGATAGCCAAGAATCCTGTTTAGCTGACTTAGCAGTGATTAGCAGTAAGTTCCTGATTCCCTATCGTGGATTTTGGAATCCTGCGATTATAGGTCCGGTCAATCTGGATTATCAACAATTGGTCAATCAACTCAATGTAGTTAATCGAGTTTTGACCATGAAGTTGACGGATTTTTACCGTATCTCAGCAGCAATCACTATGAAGTGAATTAATATCTTCAAAAATCAAATTCAAACCACGTCAACGTCGCCTTGCCGTACTCAGTACAGCCTGCAGCTAGTTTCCTAGTTTGCTCTTTTGATTTTTCATTGAGTATAAGATTGAAATCATTAAAGGAGGCGAAAATGGCCCAAGATATTAAAAATGAAGAAGTAAAAGAAGAGGAAGTTGTGAAACAGCTGAAGAAACAACTCCTGAGAAGTCTGAATTGGACTTGGCAAATGAACGTGCCGAAGAATTTGAAAACAAATATCTTCGAGCTCATGCAGAAATGCAAAAATATTCAGCGCCGTGCCAATGAAGAACGCCAACTCTTACAACGCTATCGTAGCCAAGATTTGGCAAAAGCAATTTTGCCGTCACTTGATAACCTAGAACGTGCTCTTGCTGTCGAAGGATTGACGGATGATGTGAAGAAGGGCTTGGAAATGGTCCAAGAAAGTTTGGTACATGCTCTGAAAGAAGAAGGAATTGAAGAAATTCCAGCAGATGGAGAATTTGACCATAACTACCACATGGCTATTCAAACAGTCCCAGCAGATGACGAACATCCAGCAGATACCATCGCACAAGTCTTCCAAAAAGGCTACAAACTACATGACCGTATCCTAAGACCGGCTATGGTAGTGGTTTATAACTAGGCAATTCTGACGGTAGCTAAAGCAACTCGTCAGAAAACGACAATCGCTATGGCGTTTGCCTAGCCTCCTTACTAACTCGTTGTCGAAATAATATCGATTTCGACTTCTCGTGTCGTAACATTCATAATAAAAATCTTGTCCGAAACGACAATAAACTATGAAAGAAAGATAATAAGCAAGCCGGAGGCTTGTAAGGAAGATATTTCCCACCGTGGTGAAAGTTTCAGTAGCTTGTGCTACTGAAACAGGGGATTTTTGAGACAGTAGGCTCAAAAATAAGTGATGAAATCCCGAAGGGAGTTGCTCACGTCCCCACCACTTAAGGGGAAAAATATCAAAAGAAAAAGAAGAAAAAAACAACAAGGAGAAAAACATATGTCTAAAAATTATCGGTATTGACTTAGGTACAACAAACTCAGCAGTTGCAGTTCTTGAAGGAACTGAATCAAAAATCATCGCAAACCCAGAAGGAAACCGCACAACTCCATCTGTAGTGTCATTCAAAAACGGTGAAATCATCGTTGGTGACGCAGCAAAAACGTCAAGCATAACAAACCCAGATACAGTGATCTCTATCAAATCTAAGATGGGTACTTCTGAAAAAGTTTCTGCTAACGGTAAAGAATACACTCCACAAGAAATCTCAGCTATGATTCTTCAATACTTGAAAGGTTACGCTGAAGAATACCTTGGTGAAAAAGTAACTAAAGCAGTTATCACAGTTCCAGCTTACTTCAACGATGCTCAACGTCAAGCAACTAAAGATGCTGGTAAAATCGCTGGTCTTGAAGTAGAACGTATCGTCAACGAACCAACTGCAGCAGCCCTTGCTTACGGTTTGGACAAGACAGATAAAGAAGAAAAAATCTTGGTATTCGACCTTGGTGGTGGTACATTCGACGTATCTATCCTCGAACTCGGTGATGGTGTCTTTGACGTATTGGCAACTGCAGGGGATAACAAACTCGGTGGTGATGACTTTGACCAAAAAATCATCGACCACTTGGTTGCAGAATTCAAGAAAGAAAATGGTATCGACTTGTCAACAGACAAAATGGCCCTTCAACGTTTGAAAGACGCAGCTGAAAAAGCTAAGAAAGACCTTTCTGGTGTAACTTCAACACAAATCAGCTTGCCATTTATCACTGCTGGTGAAGCTGGACCTCTTCACTTGGAAATGACTTTGACTCGTGCGAAATTTGACGATTTGACTCGTGACCTTGTAGAACGTACAAAAGTTCCAGTTCGTCAAGCTCTTTCAGATGCAGGTTTGAGTTTGTCAGAAATCGACGAAGTGATCCTTGTTGGTGGTTCAACTCGTATCCCAGCTGTTGTCGAAGCTGTTAAGGCTGAAACTGGAAAAGAACCAAACAAATCAGTAAACCCTGATGAAGTAGTTGCTATGGGATGCTGCGATCCAAGGTGGTGTCATTACTGGTGATGTTAAAGACGTTGTCCTTCTTGACGTAACACCATTGTCACTTGGTATCGAAACAATGGGTGGTGTCTTCACAAAACTCATCGACCGTAACACAACAATCCCAACATCTAAATCACAAGTCTTCTCAACAGCAGCAGACAACCAACCAGCCGTTGATATCCACGTTCTTCAAGGTGAACGCCCAATGGCAGCAGATAATAAGACTCTTGGACGTTTCCAATTGACAGATATCCCAGCTGCACCTCGTGGAATTCCTCAAATCGAAGTAACATTTGATATCGACAAGAACGGTATTGTGTCTGTTAAGGCTAAAGATCTTGGAACTCAAAAAGAACAAACTATTGTGATCCAATCTAACTCAGGTTTGACTGACGAAGAAATCGACCGCATGATGAAAGATGCAGAAGCAAACGCTGAAGCAGATAAGAAACGTAAAGAAGAAGTAGACCTTCGTAACGAAGTAGACCAAGCTATCTTCGCAACTGAAAAGACTATCAAGGAAACTGAAGGAAAAGGTTTCGACGCAGAACGTGACGCTGCCCAAGCTGCCCTTGATGATCTTAAGAAAGCTCAAGAAGGCAACAACTTGGACGATATGAAAGCAAAACTTGAAGCATTGAACGAAAAAGCTCAAGGCCTTGCGGTTAAACTCTACGAACAAGCCGCAGCAGCCCAACAAGCTCAAGCAGGAGCAGAAGGTGCGCAAGCAACAGGAAACGCAGGCGATGACGTCGTAGACGGAGAGTTTACTGAGAAGTAAGATGAAAGTATTAACAGAAGAGTATCTAAAAAGTACAAGAAAAGTTTATAATGATTTTTGTGATAAAGCTGATAGTTATGAATCTGCAAAAGATTTTTATAGATAATATTCCAGCAGTATATTTGGCTAGGGTATAAAAGCAATTATTTTTAGCTGAGCATGAAAGTTGTGTCAAAAAATGATGAAACGGTAAGAATTTTGTTACCTCAGTATTGTTGTCAGCGCTAGTATCAGCACTAGTATCGCAACAATACAAAAACCAGAATTTATAATACCGTTTATAATTGGCATGCTTTATGTTGCCTATGTATTCCTTCTAAACTATTGGAATTTTATAGCCAATACTAAGAAGAGGCAAAAAAATATAAATGTTTCTGTACTTATAGGATATTTAAAATCAAAATAAGGTTAATTTACTTATTCGCAGAGGTTGCAACCCAGCCTCTGTTTTTCAGTAAAATAGAGGATGTTGCCTATGAAAAAAAGTACTTTGCTTGATTTATCCTAATTTTTTCTCTTTATGAGATAACTGCTTTAACGAGTACTTTAGCTCTGTCTTTTGATAGTACGATTGATTATGCCGCTTCAGATCATTCGATAGTGGTCTCTGAGGATGGCTTGCCTTGTCAACCAACGAAAACACTGAGATCAAATCCGTATAGAAGAGTATTCTTGCGTGATTTTGCCAGGAATGGTCAATATAGGCCCTGCCCTACAGGATGAGAAATTGATTTCGTTCTTGAGGGATCTTGGTGAGCAAGATATCCTCATTGCAGCCATTTCTTCAGCGCCTCTTTTATTAGCGAAAGCAGGTCTGTTGAAGGACACGAAATATACAGGTGGAATTTGGCAAAACTTCTTTGATTATTTTGAATTTCTTCCACGTGAAAATTTCCAACCCAAACTGGTTGTGCAAGATAAACAGATCATTACGGCTATCGGTTTTTCCCATCAAGAGTTTGCAAGGAAAGTGATTCTAAGTTTAGGCTTGGCAGAGAATACAGACAACTATTTTAAAGAACAGAACGAGTATGCTGAAGAGGATTTGATATTTACTCTATCAGACCAAGAGTTTGATCAAGTGAAGCAGAGTATAGAAAACACCCTCTAAAGATGTACATGAAAATTATAGAAAGGAACAAAGAGTGTTCGTAACTGAACACGGGCTACGGACGGTGCCAAAAAGATAGTTTTTTCTAGGACGCAAGCGTCCGTCGTCAAAACTCTATTTTGGCTGTGTCCGTTTAACATACTTGTATCTTGAATTATGAACAATACTGAATTTTATGACCGTTTGGGCGTTTCAAAGAATGCATCTCAAGATGAGATCAAGAAAGCCTATCGGAAATTATCTAAAAAATATCACCCAGATATCAACAAGGAGCCTGGTGCTGAGGACAAGTATAAGGAAGTTCAAGAAGCTTATGAGACCTTAAGTGATGAACAGAAACGTGCTGCTTATGACCAATATGGTGCGGCTGGAGCCAACGGTGGCTTTGGTGGTGCTGGCGGTTTCGGAGGCTTCGACGGAGCAGGTGGCTTTGGCGGATTTGAAGATATCTTCTCCAGCTTCTTTGGTGGTGGCGGTGAATCACGTAATCCAAACGCCCCTCGTCAAGGTGACGACCTCCAGTATCGCGTTCATTTGACTTTTGAAGAAGCTATTTTTGGTACAGAAAAGGAAGTCAAATACAATCGTGAAGCAAGCTGTCGTACTTGTAATGGGTCTGGTGCTAAACCTGGAACAAGTCCAGTTACTTGTGGACGCTGTCATGGTTTAGGTGTGATCAATGTGGACACCCAAACACCACTCGGTATGATGCGTCGCCAAGTAACCTGTGATGTCTGTCATGGCCGTGGTCAAGAAATCAAAGATCCATGTGCAACTTGTCATGGAACTGGTCATGAAAAACAAGCCCATAGCGTACACGTAAAAATCCCTGCTGGTGTGGAAACAGGTCAACAAATCCGCCTAGCTGGTCAAGGTGAAGCTGGCTTTAATGGTGGTCCTTATGGTGACTTGTACGTGGTAGTTTCAGTTGAAGCTAGTGATAAGTTTGAACGTGAAGGAACTACTATCTTCTACAATTTGAACCTCAATTTTGTTCAAGCAGCACTTGGTGATACAGTAGAACATCCCTACAGTTCATGGTGATGTAGAATTAGTCATTCCAGAAGGAACTCAGACTGGTAAACGATTCCGCCTACGTGGTAAAGGTGCGCCTAGCCTTCGTGGAGGTGCCCTTGGTGACCAATACGTTACTGTCAATGTTGTTACCCCAACAGGTTTGAATGACCGCCAAAAAGCAGCCTTGAAAGAATTCGCAGCTGCAGGTGATTTGAAAGTAAATCCAAAGAAAAAAGGCTTCTTTGACCATATTAAGGATGCCTTTTGAAGGAGAATGAATCATAACCACCCGTGAAAAACGGGTGGCTTATACCTCGGCTATAAGCCGTTTCTCTTCAGCGACGTCTAAAGACGCTCGCTGAACTTCGTTCAGGTCGTGCTATATTACTTGACTAATGCCCGTCACAACGGGCTTTTACCTTATTCTAAATCCACCATCAGAAAACGGATCTTCATATTCTTTTACACTCAGCTTATCGAGTGCAATGTCATTCTTTTCCTGCTCGCGAATATATTTAGCTACGGTCTTTTCGTTTAGTCCAACGGTACTTACATAGTATTCTCTAGCCCAGAACTTTCGATTTCCATACTTATATTTTTAAATGAGCGTGCTTATCAAATATCATCAATGCACTTTTACTCTTGAGATACCCCATAAAATCGGAAATCGAAAGTTTTGGGAGGTATCAGTACAAGCAGGTGTACATGGTCTGGCATCATATGACCTTCGATAATCTCCACGCCACGACAACGGCATAGATGTTTAATAATATCTATCAAATCCGACCTGACTTTTGTAATATATCGCCTTACGGCGTGCCAGATGATGCAAACATATGATATTTGCACATTCATTTTGGTATGTGATAAACTGTAACTGGTTTTTAGCCATTTATTTTTCCTCCTTTATCTAACCTGAACAATTAGATTATGCTTGAAAAAAATAAATGGAAGCTAGAAAACCTTTTTCAGCCACCAGCATAGCTGGTGGTTTTCTTTTTCTCTATGAGAAAAAAACTGGCTTGAAAACTCATAAAAGAAAAAGCCCTTAGAAACTTGAGTTCTAAGGACTTTTGTCTTAAATTTGAAAACATCAAGAAATTGGATGTTTTTGTTACAATTATTATATTTAAGTTTTAAATGCAAAAAATTTGATATACTAAGATTATGGAGAGTGAAGAGGTATAATCAATTGATAGATAAAAACAATATGGATATTAATGATGTTAATGAAAAATTGTAGCTACAAAAATTTTAAATGAGTTAAATACAACAAGAGAATGTTTTACAATTGGTCAGCTTGGTTTAGTGGAGATAAAGAGGAAAATCTTCTAGATATGCTTTGTTTCAAGAATTTCTTCTATTAAGAAGGAGTTAATAAGTCAGACAATTGAGCCTTGCTTAGACGAAATTAAAAGCAGTTTCAATGTATAAAAAGTTAGAAGAATCTGAAAATCAATCTCACAATGTTGTTGCTTTTTCTTCATCTAAAAAATATCAGGAAAGATCAGATTTAATTATTTTTATTCAGATAAGTTTACAAGATTTTATTGTGAGTGCAATTTGGTTAGAAACTGTTGCTAGATTAATTGATAGTAGGCTAAAGATGATGTATATGCTAATAGACTTTCTCAATCTCAAAAGTAGTTTTTTAACCCATATTTCGATGCTTATTCTGAATTCAGAGATTCGAATTTTTAATAAGATGCGTCAATGGATAGAAGAAAAAGAAACAGGCATATATGTACAAACAGATTTGTCAAGATGTTATTACAATGTAAATGTCGAAAAAGTTAAAAAGAATTAGTAGAAGAATTAGGACAAAAATTATACAAAGAATTTTGAATTTATTACAGAGTATATTTTTTAAGATTATAGAAAAGTATAATGAGTTAGAAGGAATAAGAGATTTTTAAAAAGATTCAAAAGTAGATAATAATTTGGTTTTCTGAAACAGTTTTTGCCAATTGGATTTTTACCCAGCAACATTTTAATCAATTTTTTATCTATTAGATTTAGACAATAAAATAAAGCAAACGTTTTTATCCAGTAAACTATAGTCGATATGTAGATGATATTGTTTTTTTGGTAAAAACAGATGTTTCTGAAAAATATAAACCAGGAGACTTGCCTGAAATAGATAATATAAAAGCAAAAAAATCACACAAATAAGAGATTCACTTAAATTAAATGAGAAGAAGTCCGTCAAACTTAGTGAAGATAAAACATTATTTTTTTATTGTTAATAAACGGAACGATATCAATTATTTGAATAAATTCATGAAAGAAACTCAACAACTTTCCAGTGATAGTTATAGATTAATAGACCCTAATGAATATGATAAAGAATTTGAAAAATGCCTATAACTTAACGCAAGGACTTACGAAAAATTTCAGACTTATTTACAATAGTCAGAGATAAAAAGTATATTAGTCGGACTATTTCTACGGTATTCAACTATATTTTTTTGGAATCTTAAAGAGGACATTGATGAAGAGAATGTAAACTTGGCAAAGAAGTTTCTTAAATACTTTTACTCATTTGTTGATGATGAATTTTTTTGAATTTATTTGATTATTGGTATCAGTTAATTATAATTGAATTAGTTTCAAATAAAAATTCTATTGTGTGAAGAATTAGCAAAAAATCTAGTATTAAATTGGATAAATTAGAATTTATGAAAAAGGCTCCAGTCTCTAGAAGAAAATGTAGAGCCAAAAAGTAAGTTGTTTAAGATTTTTTTCTATCAAATTTCAAGAATAATCTTGAACATACTTTTAAAAGCTCGATATGGTACTTCGTTATATCAAATACAAGAGTACTTTCGATATCCAAGATATAAATTAAGAAATATAGTTGAAAAAGGACAGTCTATTTTTATTTTTGAGAAGCAATTAAGAAAAATTGGCTGAATTTAGTTGCTCTAGATCATTAGTTGTTTCAAATGTTGACAAAAATTTTTGGATGTAGTAAAAAGAATTTTTCGAAAATAATTATCATAATGAAAAAGGTATTATTGTTTTTGATGGTAATGACGGAATAAAAATTGGGGATTATAACTATAAGAAAAAGATTGTGCTATCTCAGAGTAATTTTTGAAACATATAGTCAGAGACTAAAAATATTTTGAAGATTATTCAAAAATAAATCCAATATAAAAGACATTATACTTACGCTAAATGAAGCAGATAGGAATAAAACAGATGTTTTATTGTATCCTGAACAAGGTATACCATTGCAAGAAATATATTCACTTGTCAGGTTTGCTAGAAAAAAACAAAAAAATATTAGTAATTGGTGGCTTGGATTTTTATCTATCTAGAGAACGAGAATAAAGTATTAAATTTAACATTTATTATTAGACCCTTTAAAGTGTTGAAAGGAGAGAAAGAATATAAAAGATACGGAGATTATTTTACTACCAAAATTATACCCTTCACCTATTGAATATGAAATATTTCAGGGAAGTAGGTTCAGTCGTAACAAAAAATTGGGAAATTTATATTCCTGACTCATCCGATTGGGAAAATCAGCATATAGTAAAATTCAAGGATAGTACCCATGCGGTATTAAATTGTTATGAAGCAGCTTCTTTAGATTTGAAGTATGAAATATCAAAAAGAAGAACCAGAGGTAGTACATTTAATTACTAATAATAAGGATATTAAGTATTATAAACAGATAGCAGAAAGTTTATCACGTGATTTGATGGCTGTGTCAACTATAACCAATTATTCACAGCTAGGGGGTTGAAGTGTTTAGCCCGTATAAGGAAGAATATAGAAGGCAGATTTCAATCCATAAAGGGTGCCAAAAATACTCATGTTGATATTTGTGAGGTTGATTTAGATGCAATAAAATATAAACGATTACATAATCAAGATAACACTATGAAGCAGAATCCTCCAAAAATACTATTATAGAAATTTAGGAAAATAAAAATGAATTTGAAAAAGAAAGAAAGACAAGATATCATCCAACATATATTGAAGTGGCTCTTCCCTGGGCATCAATATTTAGTTTTTACAGTTTTTGCAACTTATTATTCAAAATGTTATTTTTCTACAATTTGAGTTGGCCATTGTTATGTTTTCATTGTTGGGAGCTTGGTTTTTGGAATAAATACGTATTAGATAAAATACTAGAAAAAAATATTTATATCGTTATGTTAGTAAAGATTCAAAAATTAATTTTAAATATATATTATGGGGATATATTTGATGAAGATTTCAATAAATTTATAAAAAGTAATACCTATGGATAGAAATTTAGATTGTGATCAGGCTGATATACGAATAAAATCAGTTCAGTTTCAATTTAGAGATAACAATTGTATAGATAATCAAAGACTGAATGAACTAAAAGAATCAGAGGAAAGAATTATCGCTTGCGATAATTACTTTCTATTGAGGATAACAGAGTATACAAATACCAATAATATTGAATTAAATACGTATACAGATTACTTTTCGATGATATATGAACTTTGTCAATTTATAGATGATAATGCACATGGGAAGGCAGTTGTTTGCTCTGTTATAGGAGGAATATTCAATTTAAAGAAGGAAGTTTAAATTCTATGCAACGACTCCAGTTACTGAAACTTGCATTTGAATCATATAGTTTTTCAACATGAAGTTGATATTCATATTGTTATAAAAAGACGAAGAGCGAATTGATAAGTATGATTTAACTATTTTATAACCATAAGTACATATTATAACAAGCGGTTAATGCTTTGAATGATGGAAAAATTTTTACGATTATTTTCTTTCGTAGCTCATATTATTTAGTTTTGATTTAAATAATATTAATAAAAAAAGAAGAACTTTTTAATTTTGCTTGGAAGGCTGTCAAATACGTGAAATCAAATGATATCATCATGACGAATGACTACATAACACCCAGTGTTGGACTGGGTCGAACCAGCCAGGTGGATCTGTCCGTGATGAGAGTCTATTATCGCAGATGATAAGCATGGCTTGACTATGATTTTCACCGGTCTACGGCATTTTGAGGCTTTTAAGAAATAGAAAAATCTTCGGGTCAGCCGAGGTTTCAGACCGAACAAACATTCCAAATGGTGTTTGTCTTCAATCTGAAAAGAGCCGAATGGCTCTTTTGTGTTATCTTTGAAAATTTAGCGTCGAAAAATCATTTTTCCAGTTAGCCTATTATTTATACTTTTGCTTGAGTAAAGTCAGCTGCATCCATATCTTGGATGAGTTGCTTGAACTCCGCTTCTTTGCCAGGCT
>BNJU01004056.1_pt1 | contig 32651 bp, 42 predicted proteins | sample 8539281 | NCBI WGS metagenome assembly BNJU01 (sample SAMD00202456, study PRJDB9452) | human saliva metagenome | isolation source: human saliva | place: Japan
TTTTCGCGGATCCTGAAATTGACACGGAATTGATTGACGGAAATAAGCAACTCCGCAAATTGACCGACGACGAGCGACGAGACTTATTGTCAATTGCTCGCCAAGAATTCGAGAAAAATTACAGATTGGACGCCAGAAACAATTCAAAAATTGCCTTAACAAATTACTAGAAACGACAGGGCGGAAGCCGGGATTTTGTTTAGTCTAGTAAGAATTGTGACGACGTGGGCGCCGTTTAGCCCGCAACTTAACGACACACTGGCGCTAATTGGCAAGGGAAAAAAACTCTGCAAAGAATCGATAATTATCTACAAAAAAATAGTTTATTCGTGCGCCGAAAATGCTATACTAAGCATAAGCATGAATGTTGAAAAAATAGATAAATCAGGACAAAAAAAGAACGCTCGCTGGGAGTCGTTCAAAGAATGGGTAAAAAAGCATATTCTGGCAATCGTACTCGTGGTGAGCGCGATGGTTATTGCTGGAGTTTTCATAATTGCAATTCATTCCATAAAATACGAGCAGACCGCTAGCGTGGAACTGAAATTGCCAACCAAAAAACCCGCGCCGAAGAAGTTTTATTCGCCATTGACTGGAATGGAAATCGCGAACGAAGCCGCCGCGAAGTTGCCTGTAACTGGCGTAATGATTGAGAATAGTCCAGCCGCCAGACCGCAGTCAGGACTGAAGAAAGCTGGCGTGGTTTACGAGGCCGTGGCGGAAGGCGGAATTACTAGATTCTTGGCTCTGTATCAGGGAGAGAAACCTGCGCTAATCGGTCCAGTGCGAAGCTTAAGATTATACTATTTAAGCTGGGCGGCGCCATATCAAGCATCAATCGCACACGTCGGCGGAAGTCCCAACGCTTTATCTCAAGTCAGAAACGGCAATTATCGCGACATCGACCAGTTCTTTAATGATGGATCGTATTGGCGATCTCGCGACCGCTACGCGCCGCACAATGTCTATACTTCAGGAGAAAAACTTGACCAATTGAATAGCGCAAAAGGCTATAACAATTCCGAATTCACCAGCTTCGCGCGAGCAGACGGCAAGCCTGTTGAATCGCCAAACGCCACATCTGTAAACATAAACCTCAGCGGCTCACCCTACAACACCTCATACGCTTACGACAAGGCGTCGAATTCCTACCTCAGGAGCATGGCTGGCGCGCCACATACCGATAGGGAAGATGGACAAATTGCCCCAAACACTGTTGTAGCTATGGAAGTGGGCGTTGAAGCTAGGCTCAAAATTACGATGGATACGAAGACGTCAAAACGACAGGATCCGGCAAAGCTTACATTTTTCAAAACGGCACAGTCGCCACCGCCACTTGGTCAAAAGTGGACATAAATTCGCCGCTTAAATTGACCGATGAATCTGGAAAAGACGTCGCCTTAAATCGCGGACAAACATGGATTGCAGCCTTCACGCCAGGAAGGGGGAAGCGTTTCATGGCAATAGATCCGGCATCTAAAACCCTGCGCGAATACAAACAATATTATTACCGAAAAGTCATATTAGTCTTACTGTCAGCGAGCGCCTGCATCATATTAGGGCTGGGAATCGCACTCCACTTCACGGCAATTTCCATATTCCAGCTAAATTTCTGGATTATCATTTTAATTACCGCTATCTTGCAAATCCTATTTTCAATTTCTATCGTTAAAATCATCGCTGCGCCGCTTAATAAAATTCTGGCGGCACTTTCTCATAAAATTGGCGAACCGACAACCGACACTCCGCCAAACCCCAACGATAAACGCTACGAAAAAACTGGATTCAAGACGGCGCTTCAGGCAATTTATGGCGATTATCAGCCAGAGCAAAAACCAACTAGCGACAATGACAAACCAAAAATCCCGCTCACTCAGGCCCTAAATCAATCCAGCACTGGCGTCGTGATTCTTAATTCCAATCAGAAAATTATCTTCGCCAATTCCGCCGCCCCGATTTCCAGGAACGCAAAAGGCGAGGATTTCCTGGCGCTTGATTTTATAAATGAGCCGAGCATTTCCGATTGGCTTCACGAAATCGCCAATGAGAAAATTAAAGCCGAGCGCCGTTGGCAACGCATTAGCACCAACCCCGACATCATTCAAAAAACGCGGATTTTTGATATCGTAGCTTCGTTTGAGAAAGGCGCCGCCGCCGAAACTGTCATTTTCCTCATAGACAAGTCTGACAATTATCTGCCAGAAGAAGAGGACCTCAATTTCATCTCATTTGCCGCCCACGAACTTCGCGGACCGATTACAGTTATTCGTGGATATCTGGACATTATCAACGAAGAGTTTGCTGGACGCTTGCAGGGCGACGAAAGGCAACTTCTTGATAGGTTGGTCGTTTCGTCCAATCGCTTGTCTAGCTACATTGACAATATTCTTAACGTTGCCAGATATGATAGACATCACTTGAAGGTTTATTTGTTGGAAGATACTGTCGCTAATATTTATGCCTCGATCGCCGACGACATGCAACTTCGCGCCTCGACTCAGCATAGAATGCTTAATGTCAATATTCCAGATGACCTCCCAACCGTAGCCGCCGATCACGGAAGTATCGGGGAAGTGATTGGCAATCTAATTGACAATGCCATCAAATACAGTTTTGAGGGCGGGTCCGTAACCGTTTCCGCGGAGAAAAAAGGCGACTTCGTGGAAGTGTCCGTCGCCGATAATGGAATTGGTATGCCGGCGAATGTCGTGGACAATTTGTTCCATAAGTTCTATCGATCGCACCGATCACGCGAGGCTGTGGCTGGGACGGGAATCGGGCTTTACATCTGCAAAGCCTTTGTCGAATCTCACGGCGGCTCGATAATCGCTCGATCCCGCGAAAACGAAGGTTCGGTCTTCTCATTCACTTTGCCAATTTATGCTACAGTTAAAGACAAATTGCTAGAAGACGGGCAACTGAATAATCAATTGATACGAAAGGGCGGCGGCTGGATAAAAAATCACGCTATGTATAAGGGCTAGGAGGAATTATGATAAAGACAATTTTATGCGTGGAAGATGACCGATTTATTGGCGAAATGTACGTCAGAAGTTTACAAAAAGCGGGATATGACGTGACGTGGGTGGTCGACGGAAATGACGGGCTAGTAGCGGCGCGCAACCAGAACTTTGACTTGATAATCTTAGATTTGATGTTACCAGAGCAACGTGGCGACCAGATTTTAGACGCGCTGAGAAACAACAATGTCGATTTGGTTCCGAATAGTAAGATTTTGATTATGACCAATTTTGAGCAGGACGAGGCTTCACGCAAATCCGTCATGAGTCGCGTCGACGGATATCTGATTAAAGCCGACATTACGCCGCGGAATTTGATAGATGTCGTTAAGCAGATGGATGACGAGAAATCATAAATAAAAAAGACGGAAATAATCCGCCAGAATATTTTTGGTGACCCCACCGGGAATCGAACCCGGGTTGCCAGGATGAGAACCTGGTGTCCTAACCGCTAGACGATAGGGCCGTAACTCCATGGATTATACCATGGAAAGGGAGGGCTTGTCTACTTTTTCTCTATGTTAGACGTCGACTTTTTATGATAAGACAGCATAGCCCAAGAAAAGTAAATTGTAAGAATAACAATATATAAGTTTATAAATATTGTTGGCGTCGTCATTGCGGTAGAAAAAACCGCAAGCGCCCTATCACTATCCTTGCTTACAGTTATTATGGAGTCACTATTGTTTATAGAATCAATCTTATAACCATAGAGCACATATGCAAACACAAATGTAAATATCGTACATATCAGCAAGATCATTATCTTTGAAACCAGTCCTAGCACTTCATTTGTTGCCCAATATTGCCTAAGTACACACATCTTAATCATAATAAGCGACAATGCCAGGTTATAAATTATAAAAATGTTACGTATAATATCTGGCATGATAACATATGCCATACTAACAAAGCCTGCGACATAATGTTCACCGAGTACCGGCATAATTGTCACAAAAACTCACGATTACAAAAAAACACCGTCAGCATAATAGTCCTGTCTTTAGTCCTATTTTTATTCGTGACTGCAGTGGGTAAAAGCTTTACGACAACTGGAGCGTTGTACGTAGGGTTGTTTTGATTATTATACTGATCGTTAGTGGTTGCTATTCCGTCTGGTGTAGTGTTGTACGTAGGGTTGTTTTGATTATTATACTGATCGTTATTCATAGAATTATTCTCCTGACTATTATATTTTCAAATTATTATCCTATCGCAATTAATAAAGGAATCAGTATTGCAAGCAAGACGATAATCGCAATAATGGCAATGATCATAGGCTTGATCCACTTATATGAAAGCGGTTGATTCGTGTAATGCTCCGTATAATCTGGCTGACGTTTTTCCATACTCTCTTCGATGGGCGGCTTTGTGCGACGGCTTCCTACATAACACGACACTGTAATCCAAGAGATATACGCTAGCACCACCAGCGGGCTAACTAAGACGACAAGTTTTAAGCTCCAGAACATCAAAGATACAGGAAGCCACATTATTGAATATTTATCTTCCATATCAGCTGACGGACTCAAGAAAGACATAATCGTGTAGAAAATTATAGCGGTAAAAAATGAGTTAACTACTTTTGCCGTTTTTCACTAGATAATTCGCAATCCAATAGCGCCCAGATTTATACCAATAAATCGAAATACAGATAAATATCACTGTAATTATAGCCGCGATAGGAAATATAGCCTCAACGAGCGACACTAATCCAGCATGTAGTGCATCACGACTATCAAATAAGACAATAGCAAAAAACATCGGCACAAGAAGACAGAGAATTATGTAAATTATGGTGTATAAAAGAGTGTGCTTTTTCTCTATTTTTCCATCAGTAATCGACATATTAATGGCATATCGTCGCACTGACGCTTCATTAATAATTTCCAGAGCGGAAGCAAAAGCAGCGATAGGAGAGAGAAGGAGTGTGAATATTGTTATAGGTCTATCATACCCCCAGAGCAACGTTAAGAATATCACTACAGCTATTGCAGCATAAAAAGCAGCCTTGGGACTATTTTTCACCGCCCGGTCGATGAAATGGTAGCGCCCTTTTTTATATTGTATGAGTACAGATCCAGCCAAAAATAGAGAGCTATATATAACACCAATGGACAAAAGTTCGACCACTAAGAAAGCAATATAATTCCCAAAATTATTACCACGGTTACTTAGCCCCTGTACAAAAATATAAACCCCCGCAAATATCGCAATCACAGAAATAATCACATAAAATACTACATACTTAAATGCTTTATTCTTATCCATACTTTTATCAAACGAAGTATTCATAGCTGCTGGGGAACCCACAAAAGTTTGTTGATCTTTTGCATTTTCAGTACCAGGAAAGGTGGGCGGTTCATTATTCGTGGGATTATTATTTTGATTCTGATACCAATCATTATTCATGTAATTAGTATACCACATTTAACTCTTGAGATTTTTCTGAAAATTCGCCATAATAAAAGCATGAAAAAGGGCGGGATTTACTTTAAGCCTCACGCAATTTCCAGATTTTGGCTAAGGAGATTGTGTGAAGTTGCATTACTGAGCTGTTTCACAATCATTCTTTTATACGCATGGGCGCGATTTATACCGACCGGTTATCAATTGCCAATCGGATTATCTGTCTCAGATTTGGCGGCTGGCGTAGCAGGAGTCGGCAGCTTAATTGTGTTGATTTTATGTTTTTGGCTTCCTAGAAAACACGAAACTGAAATCGGAATTTTCGTATATTTGTTAACCGTCACTGTCGCCGCAACTACCATAATTACCAGCGGCGGAGTCGTTTCACCGTTCCTGGTTATGTGGATTATCGTGGCAATTTTCGCAGGATTTTTCGGCGCAATAATCTTAGGGATAATGGGACTTTTGGTTATTTTGCAGATTATAGCCACCAGCGTTCAACAGGGAATAAATGTGCAATTCATCATCGGCTACCTATTCTTCGGATTTTTGCCTTTGATTTTTAGCCTCGTTCTATGGATTCGCCGCCAAAAAACTGATGACAATACGTCCAATCTGGAGAATAGACTTTCCGCGGTTGAAAGCAAATCTGACGTAGTGATTAATGCCATCGACGACGGCGTTCTGGCTATTTCCAAAGACGGCAACATCGAACTGATAAATCCATCCGCCCAACAAATCATCGGCTGGGACCAAGGCGACGCGCTCGGACTCAACTGGGAAAGCGTCTTAAAACTCGTCACCTCAGACGGAAAGGACGTAGAAGACCTCGAGAATCCAATAGCTCAATCTTTATCAAAAAACCAGCCAACGCACAACGATAAATTATTCCTATTGACCAGCTCCGAAAAACGCATTTTAGTGTCAATCGTCAGCTCTCCAGTCGGCACGGACGGCGAAGGAGTCATCGTAGTTTTCCGCGACATCACCAAAGAAAAAGCCGAGGAACGCGAGCAAGCCGAGTTCATCTCCACCGCCAGCCACGAGATGCGTACGCCAGTTGCGTCAATTGAGGGCTATTTGGGTCTGGCGTTAAATCCAGCCACCGCTCACATCGACGAGAAAGCCCGCGACTTCATCACCAAAGCCCACGAATCAGCGCAACATCTGGGACGATTGTTCCAAGATCTTCTTGATATCAGCAAAGTTGAAGATGGGCGAATGAAAAATAACCCGAAGATCATCAACGTAAGCGAATTTTTGAAGGATATTTTTGATGGTCTAGCAACAAAAGCTGATGAAAAGCAGCTCAATTACATCTTCATGCCAGACATAATTGATGAAGGTAAGGAGAAGTCGCTGCAGCCGATTTTTTATGCCAATATTGACCCCGACCATTTTAGGGAAGTTGTTAGCAATCTGATTGAAAATGCCATCAAGTACACGCCGTCGGGCGAAGTTGTCGTCAATATTACCGGCGACGATAAGCAGATTTCCATAAGCGTAAAAGACAGCGGTATTGGCATTCCCGCAGAAGATATTCCGCACTTGTTCCAGAAATTTTATCGAGTGGACAATTCTGATACGCGAGAAATTGGCGGAACTGGCTTGGGGCTATATTTGAGTCGCCGCTTGGCCGAGGCGATGTCTGGAAACTTGCGAGTTGAAAGCAAATATAAAGAGGGAAGCACTTTCTATTTGGAAATTCCTCGTATGAATAGTTCGGAAGCCAAGCAGCGATTAGAGTCTGCGGAAATTGAAGGTTCTAAAGATTCAACTCCAGATTTTCTGACTTCAGGAAAAATTGAAATTGCTACAGAAGAGAAGACAGAGGATGTCACAGCTGAAAATAATAGCGAGATTGTCGATTCAAATCCAGCCACAATCGCAACTCCAGAGAATCCAGATCCAGTCGTACCGACGGCTCCAGTAGTCCAGCCAGAAATTCCACAGCCAGCCAGAAATTCTTCCGAGCCGACGCTGGCTGAAATTGAGGAAGAATTGCGAAGAAAACGCCAGCAATTGTCCATACCTGGTCGCGAATAATAGCCATAAGAACTATGGATTTTTTGTCAAAACTTCAGTATAGTATAAACATATGACAAAAATTTTATTGGTTGAGGACGACAAAAGTTTACGCGAAATTTACGGCGTACGACTTTTGGCGGAGGGCTACGATATCGTTTCGGCGGGCGACGGCGAAGAAGCTCTGGCTATGGCAATTAAAGAACGTCCGCGATTAATCTTAAGCGACGTGATGATGCCAAAAATCTCTGGCTTTGATATGCTGGACATTTTACGCTCAACGACAGAAACAAAAGACGTTAAAGTTATTATTATGACCGCGCTATCCTCAGAGGATCAGAGAAAGCGTGGCGAGCAACTTGGCGCTGATAAATACTTGGTGAAGTCTCAGGTGGGAATAGAGGACGTTGTGAGGGCAGTTCACGAAACTTTGGGAGATCTTCCAGGAGTCGGCACAAATCCAGTGCCAGTTTCACAACCAGCTCATACATATGAGCCAGTCGCTCCAACACCTCAGCCAACTCCAGCAGCGCCGCAGCCAGTTACTAGGCCTGATATTTCTTCATTGTCGCCGCAACCAGCCGCCCCCGCTGCAACGCCAACAGCTTCTGTAGTAAATCCGCTTACACAACAACACCCGCAACAGGTATTCGCTCCAGCGCCGCAGCCACTACCTCAACCAGCGCAAGTTCCAGCGCCGCAATCAATTCCAACACCTCAGCCTCAGTCGACAACTCTGCCGCAGCCTATGGCGCCATTTTCATCGCCCGCACCGCGACCATCAGGACTTGGTGACCGCATTATTCAACCTTTACCAGCTGACGACTCTCAGAATTCGGTAGACATCTCTAAACTTATGGCAGAAGAGCTAGACAATACGCAGGCTATTCCTCAGCCAACTCCAGCAGCGCCGCAGCCACTACCTCAACCAGCGCAAGTTCCAGCGCCGCAATCAATTCCAACACCACAGTCAACACCAAATCCTATTGAGCAAGCTAGCGCAATACCTCCAGTCCAGGCACAACCTCAAGAACAAAACATTTCACATCAACCATCAGAAACCCCTCAACCGACACAATTTCCACCGATAAATCCGCAACAATGATAAACCCAGACACAAAGCAAGAATCTTGGCGCCTCAACAAATTCGTGGCGCTTTGCTTGGGCATTTCCAGGCGGAAGGCTGATGAATTGATAGAGAAGGGGAAGATTATAGTTGACGGTCAGCCCGCCAGATTGGGTCAACAAATTTCTGACGCAAATAAAATTTCCTATAACAGCAAATTGCTAGAATTACAATCCAAACAGCTCATTATTCTACACAAGCCAACTGGATATCTTTGTTCGCGTGCCTCTCAGGGTGGCGTTCCGACAATCTACAAATTGCTACCGAAGAATCTTCACCACTTAAAACCTGTTGGTCGCCTGGATAAAGACAGCTCCGGGCTGATTCTCATGACAAACGACGGCGATTTTGCCCACAGCATGACGCATCCGTCGTTTTACAAGATTAAGCGATACCTCGTTACAATCGACCAGCCATTGCAGCCTTTGCATCGCCAAATGATCAATGATTTTGGCGTGCAGCTTCCTGACGGACGCAGTCAATTGACGCTAGAAAGACAACACGAAGGCGATGATTATCGCTGGATAGTGGAAATGAGCGAGGGAAGGAATCGTCAAATTCGGCGAACTTTCGATGCGTTAGGCTACACTGTCAAAAAACTCCACAGAACAAACTTCGGCAATTATTCGCTCGGCGACCTCAAGAGAGGCGAATGGCGAGAGGAGAAATTCACGAATTCATAATTTACTCCGCGGCTCTTTACATTTTACGGTAAATATTGTAATATAGCTTTTGTGCTAAATTTGACAGAAAGTGCAATTGTAAAATGGAAACGCTAGGGCGCGAATCTGAGCCTTTGCCCTCAGAAAAACTAAGAGCAGTCATAAGTAACCTTAAGAAAGAAAGATCGGATACCATAGAAAAACTGTTCTATGAGAATGATGAGCCCAATATTTTACCAAAACTCCTAGAAAACCAAATCTACGCTTACATCGAACTTATTAAAGAGGTTGAGAAACGTACTAAGAAATTTGAATATCCTATATCCGTAGCGTTCAAAGATGACGACAATAACACTTACTACTACATACATAACCCCGAAGAAAATTACTACATAACACTTTACCCAAATCCAATTAGCAAACAACCTCCAAAGGCCTACATCCACAATTACACCAGAAATGATGACGAGAGCGAGGGATATAAACTAGACATAGAGACCGAAGAATTCATAGCAAAAAGCGGCCTGAGCTGTTTTGAGGATTTCCTGAAAATAATTCGCCCATGCGAGGCTTATATAAATAGCGTGTTAGCCAAAATGTCTTAAAACTGCTATAATATACAATCATGTCTAAATTACCAACAGTCGCTATCATCGGGCAAGCCAACGTCGGCAAAAGCTCATTATTCAATCGCTTGACGCGCTCTCGCACAGCCATAGTCGCCAGGGAAGCTGGAACAACTCGCGACAATGTTGTTGGTAAAGTCTCATACAAACGACGTAACGTAGATTCTGCGCCGTCAGATGACTATTCGCAATTTTGGCTCATCGATACGGCTGGACTCAAAACTGCCGAGGACGAATTCGAGGCGACCATTCAGGACCAAATCGCTGACGCTTCCGCCGCCGCTGACGTAATCCTCGTAACCGTCGACTCCACTGCATATCCTTCCGACGCCGATCGACAATTAGCCAAAAAAAGCCCTAAAAAGCGGCAAGCCAGTCATTTTAATCGCCAATAAAGCAGACTTAAAAGGCTCTCTTCCTATCGACGAATTCAAACGACTTGGTATTAAAAACATCATAAAAACTTCCGCCGAGCACAGCATTGGCATTTCGGAGCTTCTTGATAGCATCGCCGAACTTATTCCGCCAGCCACCGAAACTGCACCTGATGACGTTATTCGCGTTGCGCTAATCGGCCGCCCGAATGTCGGAAAGAGTAATCTATTCAATACCTTAGCGGGCAAGCAGCAGGCCATCGTCGCCAACGTTGCGGGTACGACTCGCGACGTAAACCGCGTTCAAGTTCGTTATCACGGTCAGACGATTGAACTGCTTGACACTGCTGGAATTCGCCGCCAAGGGAAGCAGGAAACTGGAATTGAGAAGTTCTCAGTTCTCCGCACCATGCAAGCCATCAACGAAGCCGACGTTTGTCTGCTTCTTATGGACGTCAATGAGCTTAACGTTCAATTGGATCAGCGCCTAGCTGGAATCATTGACGAGGCAGGCAAGGGGCTGGTTCTGGTTGTTAGCAAATGGGACTCCGTCGAAGGTAAGGACGCTTATACTCATGATGAAATTGCCCCACAAATTAGCTATAATTTCAAATTTACCCCATACGCTCCGCTTATATTTACCTCGTCTGTCACTGGGCAAAATGTCACTAAGCTATTCGATCTGGCAGTCGATATTTATAAACGCCGTCGCCAAGAATGTAAAACTCGCGCCTTAAACGATATCTTACAAAAAGCCATTGCCGCACATCCGCCAGCTGGTCTGAAAAACTCGCACCCGAAACTTCGCTACATTGTCCAGACAGATATTGCTCCGCCATGGTTTGTTATTTATGGCAGCAATCTGAAATTTGTCCACTGGAGCTACAAGCGTTATTTGGAGCGAACTTTACGCGAGGCTTTCAATTTTGCAGGAACGCCGATTAAAATGTCTTTCCGTGACGAAAAGCAATTAAAGGCCAATCGTGAACGCGTTGCGCGCGGTCTGGCGCCAGTCACCAAAGCCTACAAGCAGGCCAAAAACGCCGAAAAAGGCATATAATACCACATTTTTGACAAAATCTATTGACATTTTATTCTATTACCGATATATATATATTAGCTTTCACAATGTGTTAGCTTGCGTCAAATTCGACACATCGTTGGAGGAAAATAAATCCTCCGCCCAACTGGAAGGACAGTCCCATGCTGGAAGGATTCCTCAAACTCATGCTGCTCACAGCCATTGGCGTGGCTCTCGGGTCCGCCGTGATAGGAGGAATTACAGGAGCCCTCGTAGGAGGACTCATTGGTGAGGCGGCGGGAGTTCCCGTTACCACAACTGCTCCAATCGGAGCAGTTGTCGAGCTGTAACAGCCGGAGCCGCTGCGTGGCGGCGCATCTGGTGCAACGACAAGAGGGACAACCCTCCTACCGATAGTCAGGCGTAAGCCTGCTCGAAAATAGCTCGCTCGAAAATAGACTCAATATTGAATCCAGTTTTCGGCTTGAGTACGTTTTCGAGCGGGCTATTTTCTTTTATAGTGAATCTTAGCTGTATCCGCTCCATAGATACATACCTATGCTGATGAGTCGGAAACGACGAAAGCGAACTTTTATTCAAACATCATCAATTGCGCAGACAAAACTTCACGCGTAATTTCATCCGCACGTTCACCAACTAGCACAATTTTTGCTGATTCTTCCGCCGCAGAATTAGCTATTTGAATCTGATTTTCCGTTGCCTCCAAATGATGTCGCGCGCCATTATCATCAATAAAACAACCCTTCATTCGCCTGAGTTTATAAGCATCAAAAAGTTCCGGCCAAATTTTTTCCAGAGTCGCCGCAGCAATTTTCATACCAGAAACATCCAGCACAGCATACGTCGGATTATCCGGCACGACCAACTCGCCGTCATACTTATCGAAAAACGTTAGTAGTCCCGACGGCGTCGTCATTTTATTGATATCAAATTTACCTCGTGGCGCGCTCAGTATTTTTTTCCGTAAGGCAGGGAGCTCAGCTTGATTCATACTGCAGTCGCTCGTCGTCACTAGCAGATCTTCTTTGGTTACTAAAATCATATCCGCCGCTTGCAACTCAATTTCATGCGCCGGCTCAATTCCATGTAAAATCTCATGTGCATCAATAACATAAAAACTCTGCGCCAACTCGTACTTATTGAATATTTGTGCATTAATCAACTTCTCGACCAAATTCATCGTTCGCGCCACACCAGTCGCCTCAATAAACACCGGAGCAGGGGAATTGCGACAAAAGTCAAGTAACATTCGCGTCAATGCATGCTTCGACGAGCAACAAACACAATCGCCAGCCAAAGTCGTCACAATATCCGCCAGCTTTTCCAATCGATAACCGTCAACGTTTTCATTAGCGTATTCATTCTCAATCACCCGAGAACCCTTATAGTCACTTTGTTGCAATAAGAACTCAAGAACACTAGTTTTCCCGGCGCCCAACGAGCCGTTCACCAAATACAACGGAACTTTATCGATAACCGCTCGCCCATCATCAAACGGCGCATTAATGCTAAATTCCAAATCATCGTCGCGTTTTGCCATATGCTTATTATACGTCATTTTCGCAAGGTGATATACTAAGTCTATGAAAGTCATCTTAGCATTGGGAAATCCAGGCGAAAAATACACAAACACGAGGCATAATGCTGGGTTTTTGGCTATTGATAAATTTGCATCAGAGAATAATGCAGTTTTTTGCAATAAGCCAAAATTTTCCGCGGATATCGCCGAAACAAACATCTCTGGAGAAAAAATTTTACTAGTTAAGCCAACTACTTTTTACAACGAGGTCGGAATTTCCGCTCGAGCAATCTTAGATTTTTACAAATTGACATTGGACGATTTACTAATTATTCACGACGACACGGCGCTGGACTTCGGTAAAATTCGAACCCGCAAAGGCGGACGAGACGCGGGCAGCAACGGATTGAAATCCCTTCACGCTCACGTTGGATCAGACTTTTGGCATATTCGTATTGGTACAGATAATTTACTCAGACGTCAAGTTGGTGACGTAGATTTTGTTCTAAGTAAATTCAACCCAGATGAGCAGAAAATTCTCCAAAGCTGGATATTGCCCGAATCAATTAACTTGGTCGAGAAATTTATTAACGGAACTATCGAGCCGTTCAGTATAAAATATTAAACAAATTCTAGCGTCGTTTTCGCGGCACAATTTTTGACGCGCTGTTCTTTAATTGCTCTTCGGCTTGATGTAATTTTACAGCCGCAGCTTCTTGTAAATTGATCGATCGAGCTTCCAATATGCTGCTGCCGACCGCCAAACTCACAAATAATAAACCCAAGCCACCCGTCGCCCATTCCGGCAATTCCAAGTGGAATAATTTGGCAATCATCATCACGCCGAGCGCCATAATTGCCCAGTGAGCGCCATTCTCCAGATATTTATATTTGCTAAGCGCGCCTGTTCGCAATAAATATACGGTTAGCGATCGGACCCAAATCGCTCCAGCGCCCAGTCCAGCCACGATTAGTAGCACGCTGTTAGTAATGGCGAACGCACCAATCACGCCGTCAAAGCTAAAGCTGGCGTCCAGAACTTCCAAATATAACAAGCTAGCGAACGCCGCCCAACCAGTTTTAATCTTAACAGATTTCGCATCATCTTCATGGAAAAATGACCCAAATAGTTCCAACCCAATATGTAACACAATTCCAAGAACCGCTGAAATCAACACCAAAGATTTATGCGGCGCCTCGACCGTAAAATACAGAACAGCCGCCACGCTAAGCATTATGCACACCTTAAAATTCTCAAATCGCCCAGCCTTTGCTAATATCGGCTCAACATGTCGCATCCAGTGAACACGCTTGTTGTAATCGATGAAATAGCTAAGCCCAATCATAATCAAAAACGCACCACCAAACGCGTCAATCATCGGCGACGCCTCGTGCAGAATTTTACCGTACTCGACAGGTTTATGTAGCGCCAGATTGACAACATCCATAAATCCGTGACCGCTCGCAATCATCACAATAGCAATTGGCAATATAAATCGAACGACAAACACCGCCACAAATATGCCAGCCGTCAGGAAGACTTTCTGCCAGACTTGACTCATTCCCGCCAAAACCTTGCTATTTATCACCGCGTTGTCGAAGCTAAACGTAACTTCCAAAACCACCAAAATAGTAAATAGCCAAAGACCGCTAACGCCCATATGGCTAAAAATCAAACTACCCAGACCTAAGGTCAATAGGACTGAAAACCAGAAAATCCGAAACGGATGATGTGAATGTAAAAGATGTTTCATACTGATTTAGTATAGCATAAGCATGGAGTATAATTTTATATATGACACAAAAATCGCCAGATGGTCGCATAAAAAAGTTTTTATTAGCCAACAGCGAATTGATCGGTTGGGTGGTTTTTGGCGTCCTTATAATTTCTATTTATCAATTCAGCTCACGATTCGGCGTCATGTTATTAAACGGAGAATTTGCAGAATGGTGCAATAAATTACTTCCATCATTACAAGATTTCATCACGCTGACGCTGAGCGTAATTGTCGAGGCGGTCCCATTCTTAATTTTAGGAATTATCATATCCGCGCTTATCAGATACTTTTTATCATCAAAAGACGTTTTCAAAATGTTACCAAAAAACACCTTCCTTCGACGAATTGCGCTCTCTATGATCGGGCTAATTTTACCTGTATGCGAATGTGGTAACGTACCAATTGCACGAAGCTTAATAGCAAATGGACTGAAACCCGCCGACGTTATTAGCTTTCTTTTCGCCGCGCCAATCCTAAACCCGATAACCATAATCTCAACTATGACCGCCTTCAGTTTTGACACCCGAATGGTTTGGTGGCGAATTATTTTTGCGCTAATTATCGTACAAATAACCGCTTTTATCGTCAGCTTTTTTAAGGAAGATTCCGTCATTAATCCAGAGTTTGAAAAACTTTGCCACCCCCATAATCACGGTTCAAAATTGTCAAACATATTCAGCTCATCTCGTAATGAATTCTGGCAATTATTTACTATGTTGGTCTTAGGCGCTAGCATCGCAGCCGCCACACAAATCTTCGTTCCGCGATTCATCATAAACGCCGTCGGCGGCGACATTTTCCTGTCAGTCATATCCATGATCACGCTAAGTTTCATCATTTCGATATGCTCCAGCATCGACGCGTTCTTCGCACTGGCTTACGTGCGAAATTTCACAACAGGCTCAATTTTATCTTTCTTGCTATTCGGACCGATGATAGACATTAAAATGATTACGCTGTTAAAAACGACTTTTCGCTGGAAATTTATTGCAACAATTACCTTAACCGTATTCGTCTTATCTCTAATTGTCGGGCTGGGGGTCAACTTATATGTACGCTAACCTTGCAAAATCAATTGGCGGAATTGTCGTTTGCACATATATTTTGCTATTAGCTTGGCGCGACCAACTCGGCTTTTACGTTCATCCACGCTATCACTCATTCGCGGTCGTAATTAGCGTAATCGGCGTTATACTTTTGCTTATTGATATAATGTTGCAATTAAAAAAATAAATCCACAAAAAGACAAATCTAGAATTAGCTTGAAAAAAATTGCCCCTGATATCTTATTTTTGCAATAATTATATTATCAGTCGGATATATATTACCACCAAAGCCACTCTCTCCAAGCAGCCTCGCGCAAAAAGAAAGTCCTATGATTATTGAGCCTGAAAGTCGTTGCGAAACACCTCAGCCGAAAGAGAACTCTTCTACAATCTCAATAAATCGCTGGAAAACCGCTATAAATTCTTGCAAAGAAGCCGCTTATTTTAACGGCAAAGACATCACCGTTACTGGCTTCGTTTCAAAACGATCTACTAAAAACTACGGCTATAATTACTTCAATATTGCCAGATACGTTATAAGTTGCTGCACTGTTGACAGCGTGCCTATGAAAATCCTGGTCGAGAAAAACTTTTCGACAGACTACCCAGATGGAACATGGCTAATCGTCAAGGGTAAATTGTCGCAAAAAATCGTTAATAGCCAAGCCGAATACGTCATAACCGACGCACACATCACAAAAATCAACCAACCCAAATATCCTTATGAATTACTCGGGCTGTAAGTCTATTGCACACTTGTTGCAATAAGTTATAAACTATTGGTAGCACTATGCTAAATGAAATATTCGAACGCCACAATCTTCGCCTGACGAAACCACGCCAGCAAGTATTCTATGTCCTGCGAAATTCAGACGTACCTCTTACGGTCGGTGATATTGCGAAAAACTGCAAAAACATTAACCGTGCCAGTATTTACCGCACACTGCTGATGTTCGATAATCTAAATATCATAAACACCATAACTATTAGCTGGAAGAATTATTACGAGTTAGCGGAACCTTTTATACCACATCATCACCATCTATATTGCATCAATTGTCAAAATGCCGAACCTATACAACCACAAGAGTTAGAAAAACTCATAGATCTCATTGGTAAAAAACATAATTTCATAGTCACAAAACACCACTTTGAGCTGGAAGGTATTTGCGAAAAGTGCCGATATATTATAGAAAATAAATAATTTTTCCCAACAAAAAAGCGCCAGGTAAGGGTGGGCATCACCTGACGCTTTTTTACCCTTCAACCCACCCGAGCTACCGTATCAGCGAAGCGTCGCGACTAAAACTCCAAAAGTCCGCGCCTGATTATTATCAACACCGATTAGTGCTCGCCTTAACAGAGGTCGCCTTTGAAAAAGGGCAGTTAAAGGGGTTAGTATGCGCGTAACGTTGAACCGCAAAAAGTGGAGGGTAAGAATACTTAATGCCATTGCGCGCAACCTAACATATAGTTAGAATAGGGGGTATAAGGTGCGTTTGGTTAATGATTACTTAACCAATCGTCCTTGATTATAGCAAACATTTGACAAAGTGTCAATACTTTTTACCACATTTTTTATGGAAATCAATAGAATTACACCAGATGAGCATATTTTCTCCCAGAGATTAGCACATATTGCCAATCCACCAAAAAGCTTATGTTATATGGGAAAATTGCCGGAAACAAAGGCACCAGTCGTATCAATCGTCGGATCCCGTAAGCCGTCTGCCTACGGAAAAGAAGTGACCGAGCGATTAGCAACAGATCTGGCAAAAGCCGGATGTGTAATCGTGAGTGGGCTGGCGCTAGGCGTGGACTGCATTGCCCAAAAAGCTGCTATTGAAGCTGGCGGAACGGTCGTGGCGGTCGTCCCAAACGAGCTTCCTGATATTTCACCGCGGACCAATTATCAACTAGCCATGAGCATCATAGAGCGGGGTGGCGCGGTCGTTTCAGAATGGATGAAGGGCGATAATAAAATAGTCAATCGTTGGAGTTTTTGGAGCGCAATCGACTAGTTAGCGGGCTGGCTGACGGAATTATTATCACCGAAGCCGCCGAACGAAGCGGTACATTAAACACAGCCTCGCACGCACTGAACCAGGGAAGAGATTTGTTTGTAGTTCCAGGAAACATAACCAGCCCGTTGTCGGCAGGTTGTAATACTTTATTAAAACAAGGGGCGTATTTGGTGACGGGCGCCGACGATGTTTTATCAATCATCGCGCCAGAAAAATTACAAAAAGACAACAGTCAAGAATTAGCAGCCAGCGCAACAATTGAAGAGGCGATTATCATAAAACTTATCTCAGAAGGGGTGCGTGATGGCGACGAAATTCAACAAAAATCAGGATTATCCGCGTCAGACTTCGCCACAGCACTCACAATGCTAGAAATCAACGGCGTGATTAAGCCTCTCGGGGCGAACAACTGGACATTGCGGTAGTTTTATTATATAATGCTACTTTATGAGAAGCCCCGACAGTTTACATCCAGAAAATGACATTACAGACAAAAAAAGAGAAGAGCCATTTTTTAGCATAGAAGGCATACCCCCAACGCTACTTAGCCTCATCGGAACTGCCGCTGCGTGCATTGGAATAAAGGACCCCACTACATTTAAAGGATTTGCCGCTTTCGTTATTGGCAGTGTGATGGATGCGCTAGACGGCAAACTAGCCAGAGCAACTGGAGGAGAAACTAAACTAGGCAAAATTGTTGACCATACTGGAGATAAAATCAAAGTATTCTATACGATATGGAAGATGTATGAAGCAGACACAGCTCCAAAATTGGTACTTGGTGGCTTTGCCGCGTCTAACGCTATCAATGCAGCGTGTTCAATAAAAACTCATATAGATAACCCCGATATATCACAGACGCCTGAAAAAAGCGGCAAGATAGCCATACTATGGAGGTTACATCTCTAATATTATATTCTGCCGGTAAATTTGCTGAGCTGCACGGCTTAAGAAAAACTAGCAACACAGCCAGGGCACTAGGTGGACTGGCAGCGGCAACTGCTATAATTCCTGCGACACTATCGACAGCAAGCTATATCAGACGAGCAAGCGGCAATAACCACAACCCAGAAAAGCACCAAAATACGGCAGTTGATCGCAGTCTTGGAATAGCGGCACTACTTGGTCGCATTGGAGAATCTAGCCGTCAATAGAGATTGTTATTGTAGCTACATAGTGATTTGTTATAATATAAAGTTATGAAAAATCTCGTTATCGTCGAGTCGCCAGCCAAAGCTAAAACCATCGAGAAATATCTCGGCAAGGATTTTCATGTCCTGTCTAGCGTGGGGCATATTCGCTCGATTGTTAAAAAGACGAAGGATGGAACGCCGCCAATTGATGTGGCTAACGATTTTTTTCGCAATTTATGAAGTTGATCCTGAAAAAAAGAAAGTTATCACCGAACTAAAGAAAAATGTCAAGGCAGTTGGCAAGGAAAATGTTTGGCTCGCAACCGATGAAGACCGCGAAGGAGAGGCCATTGCTTGGCATTTGTGCAAGGTACTGGATCTTCCTATTGAAACGACTAAGCGAATCGTCTTTCACGAGATCACCAAAGATGCCATAACCAATGCAATTAAGAATCCGCGAACCGTGGATATGAATTTGGTTCAGGCACAACAAGCCAGGCAAATCCTCGACCGACTAGTTGGTTTTGAGCTCAGCCCAGTCGTCTGGCAGAAAGTTCCGGGCGGCAAGTCGGCTGGCCGCGTTCAGAGTCCAGCAGTGCGATTACTAGTCGAGCGAGAACGAGAAATTATGAAGTTTGAGGGCAATTCTCAGTTTAAAATTACTGCCATTTTTATTCACGACAATCAAGAATTCAAGGCCGAGCTTAATCAAAAATTCGATACAGAAGAAGCGGCGAACAAGCTCTTAAATAGTCTGAAACCTGCCGAATTTATTGTTAGCGATATCTCAAAAACTCCAGGAACACGCAATCCAGCGGCGCCATTTACCACGTCAACCTTGCAACAGGAGGCCAACTCTAAACTTGGCTTCAGCTCCAAAGCAACCATGGCTTCGGCGCAAAAAAATTGTACCAAGACGGAAAAAAATCACTTATATGCGTACTGACTCGGTGAATTTGAGCGGTCAAGCCATCGCGGCGGCCACCGATTTTATCAAGCGTCTTTACGGTCCAGATTACTCAACGGTTCGCAAATTTAAGACCAAATCCGCTTCCGCCCAAGAAGCTCACGAAGCCATTCGCCCGACAGACATTACCCTGGAGACTGCGTCTAATAACAGCTATGATCAGAAATTATACGACCTGATTCGACGCCGAACTTTAGCGTCGCAAATGTCGCCAGCGAAACTAGAAAAGACGACTATTACAATCGACATTAGGGGTGAAAAATTGCCAAAAAGCAAAAAGCCTGCTCAGTTTGAGGCGAAGGGCGAAGTCATTACGTTTGATGGATTTTTGCGCGTTTACGGTGGCAATAAAGATGAGCTTCTACCGAAGTTACAGTCTGGCGATGAAGTCAATTCTCACGACATTACGGCTCGTCAAACATTTACACGACCGCCAGCTCGTTACACCGAAGGTTCGCTAGTCAAGAAACTGGAGGAGCTTGGAATCGGACGTCCGTCAACTTACGCTACGATTATTGACACTATTCAAACTCGCGGCTACGTTGAAAAAGGGTGACAGCGAAGGTCAACCGCGTGACGTAATTGTTCTGAATTATAACGGCGAGGAAGTTAGCCGAAGTATTGTCCAGGAAAAAACTGGCTCGACACGCGGCAAGCTTATTCCAACGCCAAGCGGCGAACTGATTGCCGATTTCCTGACGGACCATTTTACGCAAATTGTCGATTACGATTTTACCGCCAACGTTGAAACGGAATTTGACAAGATTGCTGGCGCTAATCTGGAAAAAAGCACAATGTTGCACGGATTTTACACGCCTTTCCATAAATTGATCGAGCAATCTGGCGGAATTGACCGAAGTAAAGTCGGCGCTAATCGCGAAGTAGGAATTGACCCAAAAACAAATAAACCAATCATTGCAAGATTCGGTCGTTTCGGTCCAATGTTGCAACTTGGCGAAACTGACGGCGACGAAAAGCCGCGTTTTGCGCCGTTGCCAAAGGGTGCGAAAATTGAGACAGTTACTCTGGAGCAAGCATTGGAAATGTTCAAATTGCCACGCATCGTCGGACAAACAGAAGACAGGCAAGACATTAAGGCGAATATTGGACGATTCGGTCCGTATATTCAAGTCGGCAAATTGTTCGTTTCCATTAAGCCAGAAGATCCACACAGCATTACTTTAGAAAAAGCGCGCGAACTTTACGCCGCCAAATTAGAAGCCGAAGCCGCTAAGAATATTGCCGAATTCCCAGATGGAGTTAAGGTTCTCAATGGACGATTCGGTCCATATATCACCAACGGCACCAAAAACGTCAAAAATCCCTAAAGACACGGATCCGAAAACTATTACTCACGAAAAAGCTCTGGAGCTATTAAGCGCCACGACAGCGAAACCGACTCGCAAACGCGTAGTTAAAAAAGCTGCCAAAACATCCACTAAAAAGAAATAGCGTTTTCATACTATCCAATAATTCCGGATAATAAAAACTCTTCATATAATCTATTGCAAAAAAACGTAAAATAAATGCTATAATTTATATCAGCAATTATGGCATTTATCTATTGACTTTTGTCAAATGCAATTGTATAATTAAAAACATATTTTCAATCAATATAACCTGTGGTGAGGCAGAGAGGATGTTTCTAGTAGCATGAGTGAGACAGCAAAAAAACCGAGCAAAGCGCCAAATTAAATTCTGTCGTCGATACTATTATTTCTAAGATTCCGCAAGAGCGCGAGAAGGAAATTATTTCTCGACGATTTGGTTTTGTACGACCGAAAAGAAACATTAGAGTTAATTGGCGATATGTTCGGCATTACTCGCGAGCGCGTTCGTCAGCTAGAAAAAAAGCAATTTTAACGCGTCTACGTGCAGCTGTCGCCGAGGGAGAACTTCCTTCGGTTATTGCTATGGAAAAAGAAATCACTTCAAGTTTGTCTGAGATGGGACGAGTTGCGCGCATGCAAGATTTGGCGTCACATTTTTCTCGGTAAAGAAGCTACTGCAATTGACCGCGCTCGTGTGGCGTTCATTTCTGAGCTAGCAGAAAACATCACGATTGTTACAGAGAATGACGATTATTACCAAGCGGCAGCAATTGACACTCTCGGCAATGAAAAAGCAAATTAGAGCACGAGTTGAAGAGGTTGTCAAAACGATCAAAAAAACACGGCGAGCCCGTTACTGCGGAAGAATTGCACAAAAAAATTAGACTATGAACATCCTTCAAATATCGCAGCCCTGGCTACCGTTAGTAAAAAATTGGCCAGCTTAAATGATCAGTGGGGACTAGCCAAATGGCCAGCCGTCAACCCAAAGAACATTCGCGATAAAATCTACGTCGTTCTGGACACAAATGGCTCACCGATGCATTTTTCCGACATCGCTAAGGGAATTCGGGACAGCGAATTTAACCGCCGAAGCGTTACAACGCAGGCAATTCACAATGAACTTATTAAAGACAAGCGCTTTGTTCTGATCGGTCGCGGCATTTACGCGCTCGCCAGCTGGGGCTACAGCCGCGGAACTGTAGCAGATATCATTACCGATATTTTGAAGAATTCCGAAACTCCGCTTCACCGCGATGAAATCGTTCGTCAAGTCCTCGACAAGCGACAAGTCAAGGAAACCACCATTCTATTAAACCTTCAATCAAAGCCGCAGTTCAAACGCGTCGCTAAAGCCACATACGTTTTTGAAGAAGCCGCTTAAGCTAAGTTGCAAACTTCTTTCAGAGGTGAGATAATTTACACATAATGCAGATTATTTCTTGGATCATCAGCACATTATTGCAATGGTACGTTTGGATGCCAATCGTGGCAGTCCTGATGTTTTTGACGTGGCGAAATTATCGAAAGATCGAAGATTTTACCCCAGTTGAGAGCGTGCTTTTAATTCTGGAAATCCCACGCACCAACGACAAGCAAGAACTTGCCGCCGAGCAGCTATTCGCTTCACTACACGGAATTCTTCGCGACAATAAAGAATTGCGGTTATCTGGCGGACACCAAGAACATATCAGCTTTGAAATCGCCTCCGTTAATGGTCAGATCAGATTTTACGTTTGGGTACCAAAAACCTTGCAAAGTTTCGTCGAGGGACAGATTTATTCTCAATACCCAACCGTTCAAATTCACCAAGCCGACGAAGATTATACCGAGCACGAGCGCGACCACGAAGTTGCTTACTCGACAGAATTGACATTAACCACAGATGAATTTCTCCCGATTCGCACCTTCCAAAACTTCGAAGTCGACCCGCTGGCAGGCATTACAGGTACGCTGGCAAAATTGGAAACCACCGGTGAGGAATTGTGGATTCAGGTGCTAGTCAGACCAATCCCAGATGACTGGCAAAACGCCGCTGACCGATATATCAATAGCATAAAAAACGGGCGAATGTTCTCCTTGCCAGGATTCGGCGGCAGCATGCAATGGCTAATCGGTGCACTTGGCGCGTTATGGCAACCACCAGAGCAGGGAGCAAATCAATCGACAGCCGTTGAGCTGTCAGACCGCGATAAAACTCGCATTTCTGAAGCAGAAAAAAAGGCGACCAAGCTCGGGTACGAGGTAAAAATTCGCTTGGTTTATATGGGCGAAAGTCAGACAAACGCTAAGCTTCGTATGCAGGCGCTCGTCGGTACGTTTAAGCAGTTCAATTCGACAAATCTCAACGGATTTCACGCCGTCAAGGGCGCGTTTGGCAAAGAATTTATTGATAAATATCGCAAGCGTTCGTTCATCGGCGACGGTTTTATCTTAAATATAGAAGAATTGGCGTCAGTTTTTCATTTGCCACACACCAACGTTGAAACGCCAAATATAGTTTGGGCAAGCTCCAAAACCGCAGAACCGCCGTCCAAATTGCCAGTCTTAACCGGCGAAGATGTTAACGATGACCAAATTTCTGCCTTTGGCGTCACTAACTTCCGTGGCATCAGCCACCAATTCGGCATGTTGCGCTATGACCGCTCACGCCACGTTTACATAATCGGGCAAACGGGCGCCGGGAAAAAGTGGACTATTAGAGCTCTTCGCCTTAAGCGACATTTTCCATAATCAGGATATGCCATCATCGACCCGCACGGCGACTTCGCAATCAACAACATGAAATTTATCCCCGGCAGCCGATTGAACGACGTGATCTATTTCAATCCAGCCGACACCGCGTATCCTCTGGGATTCAACCCACTGGAAGTTACGAACCCGAACCAAAAAAACCAACATCCGTCAGAAATCATCGGCGTTTTGAAGCGTATTTTTCGGCGATTCGTGGGGACCACGGCTTGAGTATATTTTGCGGTATACAATTCTGGCTTTGTTGGATCGACCAGAAGCGACGATGCTTGACATTACTCGCATGCTAACAGATAAGGAATTCCGAAAAGAAACGCTGACTTATTGCCAAGACACCGTGGTTTTTGCAATTCTGGAATGTTGAATTTGCCAGCTGGAATGACAAGTTTGTCGCCGAGGCAATTGCGCCAGTCTTAAATAAAGTCGGAGCTTTCACCGCCAATCCAATCATCCGCAATATCATCGGGCAGCCGAAATCCACGTTCAATATTCGCCAGATTATGGACGAAGGAAAGATTCTAATTGTCAATCTGTCCAAAGGTCTTATCGGTGAAGATAATGCCGCCATCCTTGGTTCGTTTTTGGTCACAAAAATTCAGCTTGCCGCCATGTCTCGAAGCGACATCCCTGACGTCCGCGACCGCCGTCCATTCTATCTTTACGTCGACGAGTTCCAGAACTTCGCCACCGATTCGTTTGCGACCATTTTATCCGAGGCTCGAAAATATGGCCTTAACTTGACCGTTGCCAACCAGTACATTTCCCAGATGAGCGACACGGTTCGCGACGCAGTTTTCGGCAACGTCGGCACCATGATTTCTTTCCGAGTTTCTGCTGACGATGCACCATTCTCGCCAAGCAATTCGAGCCAAACTTCGAGGCAATCGACCTACTTCAAATGCACAATCGTAATTTTGTTGTCAATATGGTTATCGGCGGCGAGAAAACTCCCGCGTTTTCTGCTCGCACATTGGAACTTCCGCCAAGCCAAGCCGACAACACGCCGCACATTATTGAACATTCGCGTCGCATGTATTCGCGAAACAGGGAAGATGTAGAGAAGGAAATTGATGCCGCAATAAAGCCTGTTCGCAACCAAAAAAAGCAACCGGCCAAACCTCAACCGCAACCTGCAAACAACGCTCCAGCGGTCAATAGCCAACCGGAAAAGCAGCAACCCGCAGCAAACGACGGCGAAGTTGTTTTGCAAATTCGCAGCAATGATAATACACCTACAGAAACCGCAATTAACACAGTTACACCGCTAGCCTCAGCCACGCCAAAAAGACGACGTCGCCGACGAAAAAAGAGCGCCGCTTAAAAACTATTCGTATCGCCACTGACGCATATCAGAATTGTAAACGTCGGTAATTCGCGGAGAAACCAACGTAGAAGTCGGTCCAGACGGCACCGATACGGCGTTTTGTTTAGTCAGGAAAGTGAGCAGTTTCTGGTTTTGATATCGTAGGTTTTTCGGCAATGGCTGACTAGCCACAACCTCGGCTCGCGGTGTAGACATTACAAAACCCCACTCGCCAAATGACGGCACATTGACCGAAAACGCAGTTACATATCGCTCTGGATGAGATGATTTGACGGTGTTTGCCACCATATAAAAAGCATGCGGGGAGAAAAATGAAGACGTCGCTTGCGTCACCATAACGCCACGCTCCGTTAAAATATTACCGATTTGACGATATAATTGCTCGGAATACAACTTGGCTAATTTTTCATTCGACGGATCCACCAGATCAATCAACACAACATCATATTTATCCTTGGTAGAGAAGGCGAATTGGAAAGCGTCTTGATTGACAATGGAAACGCGCGGATCATTCAGAGAACGCTGATTTATATCGGTGAGAAGATGATTAGTTTTCGCCAGATTGGTCATCACCTCATCGATATCAACCAACGTAATATGCTCAACACTGGGATATTTCAAAACATCCCGAGCCAACAATCCATCGCCGCCGCCCATAATCAGCACGCGCTTCGGGTTAACAACTGAAGACAGAGCGGAAGTGGACAGCGTTTCGTGATAGCGCGCTTCGTCAAGGCTGGAAAACTGCAGATTGCGGTTCAAAAACAACCTCGTGTCATTCTTATATCTCGTCAGGACAATTTTCTGATACGGCGTCTGCTGCTGCCACATCACCGGATCTTTATACGTTCGCCTGTCAATTCCGTGCTCAATTTCCGTCGCATAAATAAAGAACCCCAAAAGCAACATTGTTGCAATAACACTAATTGTCATCACAATTTTCGACGCTTTCATTTGCTTAAGAATCAGAACCGCAACGCCAATGTTCAAAGCCGCCACCAGATACGCGCTACGCATTAAACCAAGATACGGAAGCATAACGAGCGGGAATAATAGCGACGCAATTAACGCCCCAAAATAATCGAGCGCCAAAATCTTGCTAAACAATTTCACCGAAGACTTGCGACCGAACTCCTGAAACATCTTCATTAAAAGCGGAATTTCCAGCCCAATACAAATACCAATTACCAAACTTATGACGGCAAAAATTAGCCAATGCGAACGCGTAAAAAAACGAATCCCAAATACATCAGCATCACCGAATTTCCACCAATTAGCCCCAGAATAATTTCGTTTGTTGCGAAGCTGGTCGCTGGATGAAGCTTAATGTAATTGACCAGCAGTGAGCCAATTCCCATACCGAACAGCGTCACGCCCGTCGCCAAACTGAAAACTCAAAAATCGAATCGCCCACCAGATATGACGCAGCTGCGCCTAGAATCAGCTCGTAAATAATTCCCGCCAATTGCTACCAAAATTGCCGCCGCAAATAAAGCAACCTGCTCCCGTTTCTTCGTACTTGATCGTGACATTATAACTCCTTTTATTTACCAAGCCCGCCGCTGCTGCCGCCGTAAACACTGCGTGATCCGCCATGACCTCCGCCATTACTATTGTCGGAATTGTTGTCAAAGATGAGTGCAAACAAAATAATAGCGATAAATATGACAATAAATATAATCGTCGTCCAGTCAATCGGCTTAATGGTCCTGCCGAACATTTCCTTTTGCTCTTTGTCGCTTAATTGAATCTTACGGTAGGCATCATATTCGCGGTTATTATACTTCTCAATCGTAATCAACTGACGGTTTTTCGGCGCGCCAGTGTCCCTCAAAGTAGCGTACGCCATCAGTTCTTTCGGGAAAACTTGATACGTGTTTTTGCCCTTGATATTCATAATTTCACCAATTCCAACCTCGTCAACCACCACAACGTGGTCCTTGCCATCATGTTCAGAAACGATGAATGATTGACCTTTTTCCAATTGCGTTGGATCAATTGCCTGGGCGAAACGAATCGGCTCGTACAGAGAAACGGTTTGATCGCTGTGATCATACTCCACCCAGCTATCATAATCAGCCAGCCCGGTAATCTCCCACTCTTCCCAGTAGTAAAATCGCTTGTCTTTCTTATCCCATTCGCGAAAAAGCAAACAGCCAACAACTCGCAAATTCGTCTTCTTGCCAGTCAAAATCTGGTTGATTTTAAGTCGCGCCTTGGTTCGTTTCATATTACAATATTATCTCTTTCATAATTATATTTTTTTGCACCCAGCAGCCGTGCAATCAACTCTTTTATTTGTTGCAATTTATCATCATCCAGCATTTTACAAGTTGTCATCGCTATATACGCCACGCCGCTTTCTGGCCACGTATGAATCGCGATGTGCGACTCCGACAAAAGCAGGGCAGCACTGATTCCTTGCGGAGAAAATTGATGCATCACCGATTCCAAAGAATGCAAGCCCGCCAATTCCGTAACATTTCTTAACAATTTCTGCAACTCATCCGCGTCATTAAGTAAAGCAGAATCAACTTCGCTCACTTTTATAGTTATAGATTGGACCGCAGACGCATGCATATTATAGTAATTATATCACCTCTAGAGTGTCATAAGTAAAGGTAAAACGCGGCTCTTGGAGAATATCAGCATTTAGATTGTTGGGGAATTATAACCAAATAATACAGAAAAAATCCCCGAATCCCATTACCGGGATTTAAGTGGGGATTCTTCTGGAAACATCCCCTCAGAGGATGAACCTCTTAAAGGGAGGGGATATTAATAACCCTACTATAGCAAACAATCCTCAAGATATCAATGATCAATAGCCTGTAAATTTCTTAGAAGACAGGTAATAGGGCGGGATACTCTCTATGAGGGCAACATAAGAAAAGCCCCTGTGTTGCCAGGGGAACTTATCGAACCTGGTTGTAACACAGAGGCTTCTGATCGCAATATAGCACGAGAAGCCCAAAATATCAATGACGAGAATGATCACGCCACAATAAGAAAATCCCCCATGGAGCCAGCAGGGACGAACCCGTCAACTGAGTTACACCATCTAGGAGATTCTCATGTGGATAGTGTAACAAATAATACAACAGGACTCAATACTCTTTATGAGGGTAACGTGCGAAGCCAAGAAAAAAGCCGCCCAGGCGACCTTAATGGCGTGCCCCGTAGACAAGCCGAACGGGGACTGGGCGACTTTTCTAATGAAAATATAGCACGAGAAGTTCAGAATGTCAATGAGGTAGATAAATTAGGCAATGTGTTAGCTTATGATATTTCAGGCATAAGAAAATCGACTGGGCGCGGACTCGATGGTTCCGCTATTAGCGCAGATGCGCTTTGACCAGTCGATTGACAACTCTAGTATACCAAACAATCCTCAAGATGTCAATACAGACAACCGTTATCAACACCCTCTTCAAGAAACTATTAACGAAATGGAAGCCAACCCTAAGCCTAAGATGACTAGGGAATTAAGAGAGGCTATAGACGAGTTTATATATGAGAATATAGACCACAACCTATTCAACAACAACGCTATCGTGTTGGAGCTATCTGTCGAGATGGCTGGCAATCACACGCTACTGGAAGAGGGGCTTGCTCACACCACGGTGGAGTAAGTGAATGGCTGTATGAATAATTACCTGAAAGACGCATTGTCTATGATATTGATACTTGCGCTAATGGGAGGAATATATGCTCTTGGAGTATACGCATATAGGCATTACTTCATTAATCCTACCAACAATAACTCAAGTCATATCAGGAGCAATTCATCGTATGAAGATAAATCTGATGAAGATGATGTATATTACGAAAATTGCACTGAAGCTCGCGAAGACGGAGCTCAGTCGATCCGTGAGGGTGAACCTGGCTATCGTGAAGAACTAGACAGAGACGGTGACGGTATAGCTTGTGAACCATGGCATGGTAGGTAGTTGACAAACTACCCCTGTTATGCTACAATGCAACCATGAAAAAGGCTATAGTTACCACTACTATAATTGTAGCTCTCATAGTGAGTGTAGGTGGTGGTTTATGGCTAAAGACTCGTCTAAACGCTCAAGCAATTACTGAAGTAGCTCAGGAGCAAAAACAGGAGCAACCGAAGAGTAAGTATGATGTTGGACCGCCAGATGCGCAGGAAATGCTTGAGTTAGTGAACCAGGAGCGCGCTAAAGTCGGTGTAGCACCCCTAAAACTAGACGAAAGATTAAATGCTAGTGCGCAGGAAAAAGCGGATGACATGCAAAACCGTGATTATTATGGTCACGTATCACCTGAAGGCACACGCGGCACTCTATTCGTTTTTAAGCATATGCCAAGTAAGTGTCGGTATGCCGGTGAGAATTTAGCCAATATTTTAGTACCAGACAGCAATAGTCGCAATCCTATAAGTACCTGGATGTCATCTAATAAAGGACATCGTGAAGCTATATTAGACAAGGGTTATGACTTAGTTGGTTTTGGTGTATCTAAAGACAAATACGGCAACTCTCTTATTGTTCAACACTTTTGCGATCTTAATTAATAACTAGTATATAGCGCAAACCCCAAATCTCCTTTTGTCTCGAAAGGAGATTTTTCTTATGAATGACAACGCGTCATACCGTCAGTACTTGCAGTACCACGCTCTTAATAACCCTGGGGCAGCCAGGCGCGCCGAAGCGCAAGCTCTTCTTAACCAAGTAGGTGATGACGGTAATCTTAATGGTAATTTCTTAATGGGTCAAAAAGTAGACCGAGGCTGGTTCAGGTCGCCAGACGTTAGGGAGCAAACATCAAACGGTTACACTGCTTCAGCTCTTAATCGTTCAGTCAACCCATGGTGGAAAGAATCATATGCCAACTGGCGAAACAGTCAAGGAAATCAGCCAGACCCTAACAAGCAAAATATAGGTGGCATAGGATTCGGTGGCGGAATGGGCGGTGGTAACCGTGCCAGTGCCGCTCAGTTGGCAGAATATGACCAAGGTATTGGTCAGCTAGAGCATGGACTAGGACGTATAGATAACCAATTAGGTGTACGCTTAGGCAATATTAACAACCAGTACAATACCAAGAAAAACGAATTAAAGAGTTCATGGAATAGAGCAGAAGGTCAATTTAACGACCAAACGCGCCAGAACCAGCAACAGCGACGTACTAACATCAATAACATCAATGACCGCTCAGCAGTTGGCTACGTGGCTTATTGCGTTCATTAGGAAGTATGGGCGCAGTAGGTTCAGACATGCAATTAGCAGGTCGTGCAGTTCAGAACCAAGCTAACCAGCAACGAACAGGCGCAGGACAGACTTATGCTCAGAACCAAAAGCAGATCGACACCACATGGGGTCAGTTTAAGAATGATTACGCGGATGAAGACAAAAAGCTTAATGACTGGAAAACAAACGAAGATAACGCCGCACGTCAATCATCTCAAACTACACGCCAGAACCTACTAACCCAGTTGGCTCAGATGAAGAGCCAGAAAGCCGCCGCACAGGGCGCTAATGGTGCTAATGCCGCACGTGCAGACCTTGGACGAGCAAATGCTCTATCAGGCGAAATTGACAACCTAGGACGTCAGCAAAACACATACAGCGGCAATAAGGTCCAGTACAACGCAAAAGACCTAGACAGCTACAAGGTAGAAGGTGATACAGCAGTTGGTGTTTCAGATCCACAAGCAGCAGGTAATGACCCAACATTAAACATCTACAATACACGTCTAAAGCAAGAAGACGAGCGTAAACGACAGAATCAATATCTGTAAATAAATTAGGAGGGGATTAGAGATAATGGACTTTTTCCAAAGAGTAGGCAACTTTTTCAGCGGTAAGGGTTGGGTAAGTGATGATGAGCGCCGACGTAAAGAGCAACAAGTTCAAGCGCCAGTTCAACCACGCCCTCAGCCATTACAGCAGGTACAGCAACCTAACATTAACAGACTAAATGGTCTATCTGGTGTAAATACACCTGGATTAGGTGGTGGTACTAATATATTCAGCCAAGCTCAGCAAAAAGTAAATCCTAATCCCCTTCAACAGGCTAATCAAGCAACACAACAGCTAAACCAAAACAACCAGCCAAAGCCATTAATCCCAGAAAAGACTGTCAATGACGCCCCTAAAGTACTAACCCCTCAAGGACAACAAGACTGGGTAAACAAAGAAAACAAGCAGATCCAAATCCAGAATGCCATAAACAATCCTACTCAAGTACTTAAAACTCAGGTCCAACAGCAACAGCAACAACCAAAGCCAACACCAATGGCTATTCAACAACCTCAACAGCAGAATAGACCACAAATAGCCCCAAGTTTTGCTAATCCGGGAAGAAATCCTCTATTTACCCCAAATCAGGACAGCTTAACCCGCGCCCTAGATATAGCAAAACAAGAGAGTGACAAATATAAGGCGGAGCAGGCAGCACGCAACAACAAACTAGACGACATTATGCGAAAAAGGGGCGTTAGCGAGCCAGAAATTGCTAAGAACCGCCAAGTACGTATTGACGCAGAGAATAGAGCTTATTTATCAGAAGACAAAGCTAGACGTGATAGCAATATTGCACAGATGGCAGGATTAGCTACTTTACCAGTGCGTTCAGCGGTTAGCTTCACTAAGGGTGCTATTGATGGTGCTGGTCGTACAGTTGGTGATTCAGGCGATAAACTATCTCTAGCTGTCGCAGACGCCATGTATGGCATTACTGGTGATGAGTCATATGACAGAATACGAAAATATATTGTAGAACAAGGTAAGCAACGTAACGCTCAATACGATCGAGACCTAGGCGTATTCAAGAAGAATGACACGGATGTTGCAACGGCTTACGAGGCGGGTCAAAGCGCCCAACGATTGGCGCAAGATATAGGTACAGGTGTAGCCACTGGCGGTGCTGTACCTGTAGCACGTCAGTTTGTAGAAAATGCGGCGGACTTTATTACTAATGCAAACGCTAAGGGTAAGAGTACGCGTGAGATGTTGCCATATGCGTATGGTAACGCGGCAGTTCAGGCGGGAATAGAGAAGCTTGGGCTAGACAAGGTCTTATCACCTATTGGCAAAAAAGGTCTGACTAAGTTTATAACAGGTGCTATAGCAGAAGGTTCGGAAGAAGCCGCCCAACAATTTGCAGAGAATGCAATTGCTAAGCATACATACGACCCTAACCGTAAATATGAAGAAGGTGTCCTTAAGAGCGGTCTTATGGGTGCGGTCCTTGGCGGTCCAGCTGGAATGGCTAATTTTGGTGCTATGCGACAGACTGGCAATCAACCATCAAGTGCAATGACTGCACGAATGAATCAAAAATGAAGCTACTGGAAAACTAGAAAAAGAGGCTATAGCTCAACGTCAAGCACGTCAATCGTCGGACGACACCTCACTCAAGCAAGCGGCAGAAGTAAATGTAGCTAATAATCAGAACAACCAATTACACCCAATCCAATCAGTGAATGTAGCTCCAGCAGTAGAAAAACACTATACCTAACGC
>BNJU01005477.1_pt1 | contig 32638 bp, 47 predicted proteins | sample 8539281 | NCBI WGS metagenome assembly BNJU01 (sample SAMD00202456, study PRJDB9452) | human saliva metagenome | isolation source: human saliva | place: Japan
ACAAATGATCAAAGATTTTAGTCAACGTCAAGACTAATGAAAAGGATAAAAGGAGTTTGACTTCTCTTTTGTCTTTTTAACAGAATAGAAGACTAATTGTTGGTGAATTTGAACCATTTTAATTAATATGATATACTGTTGTATAAACGTTATTATCAAAGATGTTTTATAGAAAATTTTTCTATTATTTTTAAATATATTTTGTAAATCAACTATTAATTTATTTTTTATGAGTATAAATTTAAAATGAAAAATAAAATAAAGCTTATTTTTCCTCGTCTATTATTGATACTATTATATTTATATAACGTTATTTCTTGGATCTCACTTCATTTCCATTTTTGGCATGACAGATCAGGTTTTATCAGCTTTTATTTGTGGTATTTCTTCCAACAAAATGCCAGTGACTTGCTTTTGTTTCTAAAAAGATAAAACTGGGAAAAGCTAAGTGTCATTGTTAAGAAAATCTCACACAATTTGTATTTGGGTTTTTCTTTTTATGTGCTAAACTGATAGTTATGAGGTACTTCCATGATAAAACAGATAAAAAGCCCACTTGAATAAGAGTATATCCAGAGTATCCTTAGTCAAAAGTTGAGCTCGTCAAACAAGATGAACAGGCCTTACTCGTAAAAGAAGGTTATCACTAGAAACCATGATTCGTACACATTACTCGAATGGGAGGAAAAATCACTCGTCAAAAAGAATTGCTAGATGCTAGACTGCAAAACAGTGTCAAACTCAGCCTTTGTTCAAAGACGCTATCAGATAAAACCTGAGGCTTTCATACCTTATTTAAAGAATTTACAGCACCTATTCCACTTAACACCAATCCTCCGATATTAGCTGCAGATGGGAGTGATATCTGTATTCCTCGAAATCCCGACGGATACAGAAACTCTATCCAAACCCAAACGGATGTTAAATCCTATATCCTATACACATAAATGCCTATACTGACTGAAGACTGGAGTGTATAGAGATGTTTCTATTCAAGACAAATATACGCAACATGAGCGCTAGCTCTGATTCAGATGATGGAGGCTTCTCCTTCTGAGAAAGCTTTTCCTTGTTATCATGGGATAGAGGCTATGAAAGTTACTATCTCATGGCTCTATTTTCAAGAAAAAGGATGGCTTTATATCATCCGAATTCGAGATGGAAAACAATCCATGCGTTCCTCCTTCAACTTGCCAAAATACAGAGTGTTTTGATCAAAACTTTTCTCTAAAATTATCACTGAAAAGCAAAACTAATCAGCTCACTTTATCGTGATTTCCCAATGACTATCATTTTATCTCCACACAATTCTACTTTTGATTTTCTCCAGAAACAAGTCAAAAACATGACCCTGTTGAACTATACCAACTTCCTTTCGTATGGTGCGTTTAGAAGTGGCAGCGAGAAAACTACGAAACTAGTGACAAATGCAGATTATCTTAGTCCAACACTATCTCTACGCCAGCAGATGGGTATAGAGACTAGTTTTCGTGACCTGAAATACAGTATTAGCTAGTAATTTTCATGCCAAAAGAAGGAAGGGATTCTCAAGAAATCTTTGCCCGATTTTACATAATTTTAACTTTGCTCGTTGGTTAACCTCAAGTTGCCATCGACAGTAGTACAAAAACAAAGATATAAAAGTGTGTTTCTCAGATGCGACTTATGCCTGCCTGTTTGTTTTTAACGAGTTCTCTTTCTCTCCGAGTTGAAAAACTACTCAAGAAACAGTTATCTATTATTCGACTGAATCGAAAATATCTCAAGAAAAAATAGGCCCAATCGGTAGTTGATTTCATCTATAGAGTAACATAAATCTCAAAAATAGGTGAAAAACCTTTATGTTGTTATGTAAAATAGAGATAGGATAGAGAATCACTTTGATCGATCTCAATCCTATTCTCCTATTCAAAGAGTTAGATTACTAACCAATGACATTGACTGAAAAGAGCTTTTAATTATTTTATAACAATTTTATTTGGTCTGATAGAGTTTTCTACTTTATCCATGCTTTAATGATCCTCAACAATGGATATTACTTTTTCTATATCTCACGATATCTATGAGAGTTTTATAAAAAGAAAAATCAAATTCAAGGAGCGATACTGACTGGAAACATTTTTAATCGTTTTTGTAATTATTTTTCACTTTACTATATTGATTCATCTTCTTCTGCTTTAGTTTCAGCAACCACAGCAGTCATAACTTTATTATTTGAAACAGATACTTAGAAGATGTATTTAATATAAAAAGTAGCTAACAACGACAACAACAACTATCGTTGATTAAAATATCTATATTATTTTTTGATCCAGTAATTTATACTACCTCTTTAATTTTTCCTCTACCGAATTCAATAATGGTTCCCTTTGATACGGTATTTACTAACTGATTTATAGGTTTATTGTATTAGAAATAACATATCCTCTTTTTATGTTTTTAATTTATTTTCAGAAACTGAGACAAAATTCAAATTATACTTTGGATTACCATCTAATCAAAAAGTATTTATATGAAATGGAATATGATTACATATCAGCGTTTGCAGACCAAGATTATTAGTTAGAAAATCTACATAACTATTGATGAAATAGAATTATATTTTTGGGTAAGATTTTAACTTTTGATGAAAAGAATTTTATCTATAATGAGAAAGCGGAATATATTGGAAAAATTGAAAAAATACAATGATGATAGAATAGATATAATTTTAGATGATAAACTCGTGCAACTTATCAAAACAGGAAGTGATGATTACAGGAAGTTTAGTTCATGTGACTATAATTGTGAGGAAAAATTTTACAATATTCAAATCACAGAACCTATTACTAGTAGTAACTCTAGAGGTTACCTTATTTTTATTTAATAATGTTGAAAACTCAATTTATTGGAAATAAATAGTAGGACTAATTACAATTATGACTTAATAGATGGAGAATTTATCTATTAATAATGAGAAATTTGTAATGAAATAACTCTTTACCATCAGATATATAGAATCAGATGGAATTTAAATAGTGGAAAAGTTTTAATTTTAAAAGAATTTCGAACTTTTTTCGCTAATTAAAAATTTTTCAAAAGATTTTGGTCAGCAGTCAAGAATAATCGTAAATTTTGACTTAACAAACTAGGTTTGTTAGGGTCTTTTTAAGAACTAAAATAAAAAAGCGTTTTCTCTATGAATCTTTTTGGAAATCTGTTGCTAAAAAGGCTTAAAAATTGATAGAATAGGGATTGTCTCAAAAATATTAGTGAGAATCTATCAATGGATTTTCTGCAGGCAGTCAACATGCCACTGAATTTTTGGGAACAGCCATCTGATCATCTTGGGAAATGGGTGCAGCTGCTAACGTTGAAACTTAGAAGCACTGAAAGGTCACCAAAGTGGCTGGGCTCGCTTATCGCTGCTGGTTACGGTATGGGGGTTATGATCCTGCCTTGATGTTTGGTAATGTTTCTGGTAACCACATCAACCCAGCTCTTCACTCTTGGTCTAGCAGTTAGCGGACTTTTTCCTTGGGCACAAGTAATTACCACATCGTTGCACAAGTCTTGGGAGCACCTTCGGACAAGCCTTGGTTGTTGCAACTCACCGTCCTTACTACTTGCAAACTGAAAAAGCAAAACAATATCTTGGGAACACTTCTAACAATTTCTAGCATTGACCAAGTACATAAAGAATCACCTTTGCAGGCAACAGTTAACGGTTTTATCAACGAGTTTGTTGGTTCATTCGTTCTCTTTGCAGCACTTGGTATGACAAAGAACTTCTTTGGAGCTGGAAGTCCTCCAACATGAAACAAATGGCAACTCCAAGCTGGTCAAAATGTTGACTTCTCTGATTTGGCACTAAAGCTCAAGTAGCGCCTCATACAGCATCAGGACTTGCTGTTGGTCACTTGGCACTTGGTTTCTAGTAATGGCTTTGGTTACTTCACTTGGAGGACCTACAGGACCTGGTTTGAACCCAGCTCGTGACTTTGGACCACGTCTCCTTCATGCCTTCCTTCCAAAATCAATCCTTGGTCAACACAAGGGTGATTCAAAATAGTGGTATGCAGGTACCATGTAGTTAGCAATTGATTGCAGCTGGTATTGCAGCAGTAGCAATCTCAAATTCCTTTACTATAATCCGTTATAAACTCGGGTTTCCTCAAGTTTTCTCAGGACAAACGAATTTTAGATTAGATTCTTTAAATCGTCGATCTTTTTATTGCTAAATTCCCAAACTAACTTCCATCGCCAATAAAAGTGGAAGTTAATCTGATAAAAATCCTAAAAACCAGTGGAAATCCGTGTCAGGGTAAGTTCCACTGGTTTTACTAATGCTTGATTTCATCGCTTTTATAGTCATTTAGTTTTTAAAAAAAGCGCTCTAATGATTCAAAGATATTGGGTACTTCCTTAATAAATCTGTCACTTTCTTTTTCAAGACAGCCCAAGCTTGCTCAATAGGATTCAAGTCTGGTGAATAAGGTGGTAAAGGTAAGAAAAAGTGTTTATCTTGAATGCAAAGTTCATCCAAAATGTTCTTGGGATGAAAACTAGCATTGTCCATGACAATGACATGAGGGGTCTTCAAAGCAGGTAGAAGTTGAGTTTTGAACCACTCCACAAAGAAATCGCTCGTCATACTTTTCCTTGTAAATCATGGGAGCTATAAACTCTCCATCTACTTGTCCTGCAACAATCGAAGTCCGCTCAAAACGCCGTCCGCTAATCTTTTCATAGACTTTCTCCCCTCTAGGAGCCTCTGCATGAGGACGATAGTGGTAGCGGTCGATTCCTGTTTCGTCAATATATACGACTGGTAAATCTTTTAGGTTATCTAAAAATATCAAGAAACTCAGCGACTTTCTCTGGATCTTGTTCCTTAAAAGCTAGTTGTCTTTTTAAAGTGACATGAATCTGCTTTTAAAGCTGCCCATACTGAAGGGACAGCACAAGCAAAAATGTGCCGCAATTTCCCGTAAGAAAGCATCTGATGAGCCTCTACAAAGGCTTTCAATTCCTCTAAAGGAATCTTTTCGCTTTTGACGACCTCGCTTTTTCCGCTCTAAGTGTCCTTGTTCACGTAATTTCTTTTCCCATGTGAAGAGAGTTCTGACGCCCTACATCAAAAAAACTTTAGCTGCCCTCGACATGGCTGTGTCCTCTTTGATGTAATTTAATGCCTGTTGTTTAAAATCTGTACTATATGCCATAGCTTTATTATAACATGTATTTTTATAAACTAAGTGACTATATAGCCAAAAGGAACTGAAAAAGAGCGCACTAAAATCCTTCTCATCTGAAAGCGTTTTCAGATTAAGTTCCGCTATGGTGGAAGTTAGTGGAGACGTTTGAATGGGGTTTTGGTTAGTTTTTAGATTTTATGTTGAGTACTTAGACGACTGGACAGACGTCTTCTGCAGGTATTTTTAGAAATGCCGAGAAGCTTTAGGAATCTCTTCTCCGTAAGTAAAGGCAAAGAGTCTCATAGGCTGACTTTTCCATTTAAAGCGGCGCGTTTGACACTGCTGATATGAGAACAGACGAGATTGATGTCCTCTTGAGTTAAATTGTCAAAGTAGTTCCTTAGGTAGAATGTCCCTGAATCAGTGTGTGATTTTTCTCAATTCTCCTTTCTGGTCAGAGCGATTAGGGTCACAAAAGAAGAGTTTACTCTCCTCGCACATCCATTTCGATGTCATCAACCCTCGGCAAACTCTCTCCATTATCTGTCAGAATGACAGGAAAGAGTTGGAAGAAGTCTTTGTCAGCTTGGTGAAGAGTGTTCTTGATGTCATAGAGGTGTTTTGGTAACTTCAAGAGCAGTTTTTATTCTCCAGAAGCTTCAGCAAAGATAAAGTTACAGAAAGAGAGATTGAAGGTGAGTAGGACTTTACCTCCCATCTCTGCCCATAACTGTATCCATTTCCAGCTCAAGAGTTTAGTTGGTTAAGGACTAAATAGTTTTGAAAATCCTCATGGAACGGCCTTTTTAGCTTCTTTAGGATGGAAGGCAGCTTACTTTTTCCGTCTTTCTTTGAATTTTAACGGCTCTGCTAGGTCAATAGAGCGATAGATAAGTATCCTTTTCGGATATGTCGATAGACGGTTGAGGAGCTGACATCAAGGTTGATGAGTTTTCAGAATATGATAGATGTGCTGTCCCTTTTAACCCCATCAGAAATGATTTTTATCCATGTCCCAGAAAGTCTGAGAATTAAGAGGAGTTCCTTCACGAGCTCTGGGACAAGAGTTTGTTCGTACTGCTTTTTGAGCTTTGTTTAGTGAGGTAGAAGATTTTCTGATAGCCACAGTTTTGTCTTCTTTTAGGACATCCATTACAGACAAAGGGAGCTTTGTCGAGTAAAGGACAAGGGAGGTTATCACACGTAGACTCTCTGACTAGTCTGTTTCGTTTGACTTCTTTGGAAACAGTAGTCGGGTCTTTTAGAATAAGTTGCCCGATAGCTTTGAAGGTTTCACCGCGCTCTAAACCCAATTGGATATCATTACGGTCTGAAAGGGTAAGGTGTTTATGTTTTGTCATAGTAGACCTCATTTCTATCACAAACGTCTCACACTTAATTCCACCATAAAAATCCGTTTTAGACTAATTTCCACTTCGGTCAGGAAAGTGGAAGTTACTTTGAGAAATTACCGACTTTTTTTATTTTAAGACTAAAGGTGAAAATATCCCGAAAATATGGTAAAATAGAGTGTTAAGAAATCGTTGAAAAAGGAAAATTATGCGTAAAGAGATTGCACCTGAATTATACAATTACAATAAATTCCTGGTCCAGAGTTTCGTGTGACTGGATCTAGGGTCGAGGCTGAAGGATTTGCCTTTTACCTTTGGTTGAAAATAGCAAGGATGCTTTTGATGCAACAGCTTTTACTCAACGCTTTTCTAGAAGTACTAACCAAGTTTGATTATATTGTTGGAGACTGGAGTAATGAGCAGTTACGCTTACGGGGATTTTATAAGAATGAACGAGCTGAAGAATCTTTAGAAAAAATCAGTCGTTTGCAAGACTACCTACTAGAGTATTGTAGCTATGGTTGCGTTTCTATTTTGTCTTAGAAAACCAAGTGCTCTAAGCGGGCGTCCTTTGACCAAAAGATGCGCAAAAAAGAGGAAGAAAAGGACTCTCGCAAAGGGAAAAAGACTTCCCAAAGTAAGAAAAGAAATCATACGGATAAGAGAAATAGACGCCGTTCAAAAGACCAAAAATCTCAGAAAGAAGATAAGGGCAACGTCATTTCGTCATTCGTCGAAGTGAGTAGAAAATAAGGAGAAAAGATGAAACTGTCGATTTATAGTTTAACCCGTCAAGGCATGCAAGAGTGGGTCTTGGAGCAAGGAGAAAAAGAAATTCCGTGCCGACCAAATCTGGGGAGTGGCTTTACCGTAAACGTGTTCAATCATTTGAAGAAATGACCAACTTGTCTAAGGATTTGATTGCCAAACTCAACGACCGATTTGTGGTAAATCCTTTGAAACAACGCATCGTTCAAGAGTCAGCAGATGGGACAGTTAGTACCTCTTTTGAGTTGCCAGACGGTATGTTGATTGAGACTGTACTCATGCGTCAACATTATGGTTTGTCAGTCTGTGTAACCACTCAGGTAGGCTGCAATATTGGTTGTACTTTCTGTGCATCAGGCTTAATCAGAAGCAACGTGACCTTAATAACGGGGAAATCGTCGCTCAGATTATGCTGGTTCAAAAATATTTTTGATGAGCGTGACAGGACGAACGTGTCAGTCATATCGTAGTTATGGGAATTGGGGAACCATTTGATAACTACACAATGTCTTGAACTTCATCCGTACTATCAATGATGATAAGGGAAATGGCTATCGGCGCTCGTCATATTACAGTATCAACTTCTGCTTGGCTCACAAGATTCGTGAGTTTGCCAATGAAGGAGTACAGGTTAACCTTTGCTGTTTCACTTCATGCGCCAAACAATGAACTTCGTTCAAGCATCATGAAGATCAACTGAGCCTTTCCGATTGAAAAACTCTTTGCAGCGATTGAGTATTACATCGAAACAACTAACCGCCATGTAACTTTTGAGTATATCATGCTAAATGAAGTCAATGACGGAGTCGAACAAGCACTTGAGTTGGCAGAATTGCTCAAGAACATTAAGAAATTGTCTTATGTCAATTTGATCCCCTTACAATCCAGTTAGTGAGCATGACCAGTATAGCTTGAAGCCCTAAAGAGCGTGTCATGGCCTTCTATGATACACCAAGAAAAAAGTCAACTGTGTCGTTCAGCAGAACATGGTACTGATATTGATGCAGCTTGTGGACAGTTGCGATCAAATACCATGAAACGTGATCGCCAAAAAGCAGTAGCTGAAGTAAATCCATAAGATGAATCGAAAAACATTACTAAGCCTGGGAATCGTGTTATACAGTCTTTGTATCGTCTGTTTTTGTTTTACTCCCCGCCTCAACTCCTACAGGAGTGGAAACCCAGGTATTCAAACTTTTGGACGCCTGGTTTTTTCTTTTGACGCCTTTTAACTCCTTTTTGGAAACTGGGTGAAGTAAACCCAGCCTTTTTTCAGCTATTTTTGGATTTTGCAGAATGCCCTAAATATCCTCTTGCTTTTTCCATTGATTTTTCCAGCTTTTCTATTCTCAATCCTAAATTAAGAAAAACGAAGAAAGTGATTTTGTTTAGCTTTTTGATTGAGTTTTTGGAAATCGAGTGTACACAGCTAGCTTTAGACTTTTTCTTTGATTTTTAATCGGGTCTTTGAGATTGATGATTTGTGGACCAACACTGTGGTGACTCTAGCTTGGATCCCTCTATAAACTACTACATAAACACAAGATAAGGAATTAAAATGAGTATCTTAGAAGTTAAAATTTGAGTCACGGTTTTGGTGACCGTGCGATTTTGAAGACGTATCCTTCCGTCTCCTTTAAAGGTGAACATATCGGACTAGTCGGTGCTAACGGTGAAGGGAAATCAACCTTCATGAGCATCGTAACTGGTAAAATGTTACCTGATGAAGGTAAGGTGGAATGGTCTAAATATGTGACTGCAGGCTACCTTGACCAGCACGCTGTGTTAAAAGAAGGCCAAACCGTGCGTGATGTTCTTCGCACTGCCTTTTGACGAATTATTCAAAGCCGAAGCTCGTATCAATGAACTTTTATATGGAAATGGCAGACGAAGGAGCTGATATCGAGGCCCTGATGGAAGAAGTTGGAGAACTCCCAAGACCGTTTGGAGAGTCGTGATTTCACACCTTGATGCTAAGATAGATGAAGTGGCGCGTGCCCTCGGCGTCATGGATTATGGTATGGATACAGACGTAACAGCCTTATCTGGTGGACAAAGAACCAAGGTACTTTTAGCCAAACTTCTCCTTGAAAAGCCAGATATCTTGCTCTTGGATGAGCCTACCAACTATTTGGATTCAGACCATATTGACTGGCTCAAGCGCCATCTGCAGAACTATGAAAATGCATTTGTTCTTATCTCTCATGATATTCTTTCCTCAACGATGTTATCAATATCGTTTACCATGTGGAAAATCAACAGTTGACTCTGCTACTCTGGAGACTATTACCAGTTCCAGAAGTCTATGCTATGAAGAAATCGCAACTAGAGGCAGCCTATGAACGTCAACAGAAGGAAATTGCTGACCTCAAGGATTTCATGTAGCACGTAATAAGGCGCGTGTGGCAACACGAAACATGGCCATGTCTCGCCAGAAGAAATTGGATAAGATGGATATCATCGAACTCCAAAGCGAGAAACCAAAGCCTTCCTTTGATTTTAAAACCAGCTCGTACACCTGGACGCTTTATCTTCCAAGCTAAGGACTGGCAGATTGGTTATGACCGTCCCCTTACCAAGCCATTAAATCTTACCTTTGAACGCAATCAGAAGGTTGCTATCATCGGTGCCAATAGCATCGGTAAAACAACTCTATTGAAGAGTCTTTTGGGGATTATTCCAACCCATTGCTGGGGAGGTTGAACGCGTGACTACTTAGAACTTGGCTACTTTGAACAAGAAGTGGAAGGAGGCAATCGCCAAACACCACTAGAAGCGGTATGGAATGCTTTCCAGCGCCTCAATCAAGCAGAAGTTCGTGCAGCCCTTGCCCGCTGTGGTTTGACAACGAAGCATATCGAAAGCCAGATTCAGTCTTGTCAGGTGGGGAACAAGCCAAGGTCTCGTTTCTGTCTCCTGATGAACCGTGAAAACAACGTTTTGGTGCTAGACGAGCCTACCAACCACTTGGATGGATGCCAAGGATGAACTCAAACGCGCTCTCAAAGATACAAGGGTTCTATCCTTATGGTCTGTCACGAACCAGACTTCTATGAGGGTTGGATGGACCAAATCTGGGATTTTTAACAACTTAACTTAAAATGAGAGTAAAAGAAGAGGCTGGGACAAAAAGTCCCAGCCTCTCAATTTCTCTTTGGATTGTCGAGCAAGACGCAGTGGTTGAGTGGGCTCTACTACGCTGATTTCATCAGCTTTTACAGCCCTACTCAACTGTGCGGAGGTGGGGCGTCGAAATCGAATTCTAACGAATTACCGATTTCTGTCCCACTCTCTTTTTAGGTTACTTAAGATTTAAAATCGTAGTCCTTAATACTTTCGATACTATCGATAGTGATAGCAGTAGTTGGTTTGTCTTTTTCGTCTTTTTCAGCCTTGGCAATCTTTGTCAACAACATCCATTCCATCAATAACTTGACCAAAGACAGGGTGTTTGCCGTCTAGACTAGGGTTGCCCCCTTCTTTGTAGGCTTCGATAATTTTCTTTGGATAGCTACTTGTAGGGAGTTTGGCAGAAAAGTCCGTCGTATTTTGGTTGATGAAGAACTGGCTACCATTGGAATTTGGTGGCCAGTATTAGCCATGGAGAGAGAACCACGATGTTATAGAGATATGGAGAGATTTCGCTCTTTGAAACCAGTTCCATGGTCTTTAGTCTTGTCCTTATCGTGCCAGATGGATTCGCCACCTGACCATCTCCTTTTTGGATCACCAGTCTGAACCATAAAGCCATCAATCACTCGGTGGAAGGTAACGCCATTGTAGTAGCCTTCCTCCTAGCGTGAGTTAGGAAATTTTCAACCGCAAGAGGGGCTAGCTTTGGAAAGAGTTTGATGCGGATATCTCTCTGACTTGTATGGAGAATGACTTCAGCCTCGCTTCAGTCAACTTCTTTGAGATAGTTGTGGGAAATTGGCATTTTCATTTGTCAAGGCGTCTTTTAAGATCCCTTGGCAGATTGGGCAGCTGCTTTGGAACTTTCTTCGGCAGCCAAGCTAGAATCTACATAGTCATCCCTCGAAGACTACGTTGGATACTGCCACATCCAGCAAGGGCAAAAGTTGAGATTAATAGAAGTGTTACTATCATGGGAATCCTTTTCAAAAATCATTTCTACCATTGTATCCTAATTGAAAGTGGATTTCAAATATTAGTAGTTTACAGAACTGGCTTAGATAATAGTTGGGATTTCATCATCATCTTGAAAATCTTCAACTTCTTCTTCCCCAGCAAATGGTTTCTGAAAAGAACTTAGTATAAAATGGGCAATTGGTCCAACAATTAGGAAATTTAAAGGAAGAGCTGCAATAAAGTTTACGGTCCAGGCGCTTAGATAGGTCTTGGGTGTGATAGCAATGCCATTGTTGAAAAGTCCATAGAAGGACATGAAAGTGACCATGAGAACTGCCATTCCTCCAGAAATTGTTAAGATTTTCTGCCAGCGTTTATGATGATCCTTGAGGATACGAAAGGCAATTGACTTAACGATTGGTCCCACAAGGATGACATCCAATAAAAAGGCTGTGACAAAGCCAGGGATGTAACCAAGGGCTAAATGATGTAGTGAAAGTTGACCAACAATAAAAAGATTCCAAATAGACATACCGAGTACCATCATGGAACACATTAGTGTTGTAAATAGAAGAGCTTCTTTAAAATTTCTAGGCATTATAGTTCTCCATTTCTTTTTGATTAGACATCAGTTTACCATAAAAATTTTTCTCGTAAGTGAATTGATTAGATTTTTTAAGAAACTGTTTTTCATCAACCTGTCTTAGTTGATTAAAGATTCTTTTTAGGTGGCGGTCAATGATTGCTTGATGGTCTTTGAGTGCCTGTTCTCCTTTGGAGTTAGTTTATAGCCACGAATCGAGAAACAGTTGGATAATTCTTCTCTGAAAAATGATCATGAAGTGCTTGATCCAGGTTAGCAGCTCTTCATCTTGGAGAGTCCAGTAACATCCTTCTTTTTAAGGATATTCTTTTCATAGTAGCATTTAGATGGTCAAGTGAGTCAAAAGCACTTGATAGATAGCATATCCTTTCTCAACAAGCGCTTCTAAATGTTTTGGGAGCATCAATGCCATAAAGGTAGTACTGAAGTAACTTGGAAAAACAGGTATTAAGAAAGCTCGTAAAAGCATCACAATTTAGTAAACGTTAAAACTTATTTACATTTATTGAAAGCATTTCGTATCAAAAATACGGGATGCTTTTTCTGTTTACCCCAAAATTTTTGTAATTAGGTGATACTTGAAATTGATACAAATTTGATTGTTCTTTGGTAAATCTAAGCAACAATAAGTGATCAAGTGAAAAGGGAGGAATTTGAAAGAAAATGTATCTTTGATATAGTCAATTGAACCTAAAACAGTACACAATGTGGTATAATATTCTTATGGCATATTCAATAGATTTTCGTAAAAAAGTTCTCTCCTATTGTGAGCGAACAGGTAGTATAACAGAAGCATCACACATTTTCCAAATATCACGTAATACCATTTATGGCTGGTTAAAGCTAAAAGAAAAAAACAGGGAGAGCTAAACCATCAAGTAAAAGGAACAAAACCAAGAAAGGTTGATAGAGATAGACTTAAAAACTATCTTACTGACAATCCAGACGCTTATTTGACTGAAATAGCTTCTGAATTTGGCTGTCATCCAACTACTATCCACTATGCTCTCAAAGCTATGGGGTACACTCGAAAAAAAAGAATCACACCTACTATGAACAAGACCCAGAAAAAGTAGCTTTATTTCTTAAAAAATTTAATAGTTTAAAGCATCTAGCACCTGTTTATATTGATGAAACAGGATTCGATACTTATTTTTTTATCGAGAATATGGTCGCTCATTAAAAGGTCAGTTAATAAGAGGTAAAAATATCTGAAGAAGATATCAGAGGATTTCTTTGGTTGCAGGGCTAACAAATGGTGAGTTAATCGCTCCAATGACTTACGAAGAAACAATGACGAGCGACTTTTTTGAAGCTTGGTTTCAGAAGTTTCTCTTACCAACATTAAACAAACCATCAGTTATTATTATGGATAATGCAAGATTCCATAGAATGGGTAAGCTAGAGCTCTTATGTGAAGAATTTGGGCATAAACTTTTACCACTTCCTCCCTACTCACCTGAGTACAATCCTATTGAGAAAACATGGGCTCATATTAAAAAGCACCTCAAAAAGGTATTACCAAGTTGTAATACTTTTTTCGAGGCTCTTTTGTCTTATTCTTGTTTCAGTTGACTATAGTATTCATTTATTGTGAAATATGATATAATTTATTAATTAGATGGATGAATATTTCTAAAGTTAAATAAGATATGGCAGATGCATATTTTTTTAGTGTATATTGTTTTGTATTCAAAGTATGAAATGAATATCTAATATTTAAGATTAATAAATATTATACGATGAGATAGAATGCTACAAAAATGAAAGGCGATGTAATCTGATGAAGAAAGATAGATTAATTGCATTGACAGATGCTGTTCTAGCAATTATTATGACCATTTTGATTTTAGAGTTAGAAAAACCAACGACACCAAGTCTTCAAGCTTTTTGGGATTTACGGCAAAATTTCTTTGCTTATTTTCTTTCCTTTTTCTGGTTGGGATCGTTATGGATGGCACTAAATACATTGTGGGAAAAAGTTGAGAAAATTTCTCAACAAATTGTTTGGTGGAATTTGTATCTTTTATTTTTTGTTTCATTTATGCCCTATGCTACTGGAATAGTTAGTAGTCATTTCATGAATCATACGGCACAGCTCTTTTATGGACTGATCGTTATTGTTTCAACGGTAGCAAACTGGTTTTTACATAAAGTAATTGATAAACCCAATATAGATCAGAAAGAATTACTTGAAGCTGCACAATGCACAATATAGAAAGTTATTGATACCTGACCTAATAATTAAAGGAGTGGGATTGATTCTATCCTCAATTGTCTATCCTCCGATTATGATGTATAGTGTTTTTAATTGCGGCATTTTACATCATAACTTTAAAAACACTATCTGAAAAAGAGTGAATAACTAAAAAAATGGTGACCAAAGTTAGGTGTATTATTTTAATGATTACAGACCTAAACTATTCCCTCTATTTAGAATCTATTAATTCATATTTTATAAATTAATTAGTAGATATCGTTCTTAAAAATCCTTGACATTTTCGCTGTTTTTAGTCCAACTGAAACCCATACTTTTCCAAAACCAGGTCTTAAGAAAGCTCGTAAGCATCACAATTCTCAAAACGTTAATCAATACGATTATATCAACGTTTCAAAGCACTCAAAAGTTTACCTTATGGGTGCTTTTTTTCGTGTTTTTGAAAAAGTTCACCCTCAAAGTTTACCTTATTTTCACCTTATTGTTTTAGAGACTTTAAAGCAAAATTCACCAACCGCCATAGGAACTACATTAGAAGTATTTACATAAATCTGTGTTGTTCCTGTGTCACTGATGTGTTAGAGCCTCAGAAATAGCTTCTAAGCTCATTCCTGCTTGTTTAGTAAGCGTTGCTCCTGTATGTCGCAGTTTATGAGGGTGTAGCATGTGCCAGCTCTTTTATGTCGCTTTCTGATACTTTTTCATTTTATTGTTTAGATAGTCAGCATGTAAAAGGCTTGTTGATGTTTCCTCTGTGTCGATATATGTAAAACAAATTGTTCTGGGTTACTGATGATGCCAAACTTTGCTAGTTCATATTTTTTTGTTGCTCTTTTCCAAGAGGTAAGAAGTTGAAGTAAGTCATTAGAAATAGAGAAAATAGTTTTTCTTATTTCCTTAGTTGATTTTACTTGTCCATATCTATCTAAAGCTTGAATTAGCTGAATCTGTGATTTTTGAAAAAGTCTATATGTTTCCATTGAAGAGCATAAGTTTCAGATTTTCTATCACCTAAGAAAAAGTGAGATAAAATAGGACTATAATCTTTAAGGGTTATTTTATCATTCTCTAAATCTTCTTGAAATGCTGAGAACCATTCTTGGAGTTGTTCATGAGTTAGATATAAATCTTCTCTCTCTTTGACTCTGCAAGTTGAATCTTTTTAGTTGCCTTTATTCTTCTTAATATTTTTGCAACTTTATTAGCTTCGATATATTCAAGTTCTTCTGCCCAATCAAAAATGGAAATCACATAGCTACGTAAAGATTTGAAGTTCGTATATTCATTAGCCTTAGATGTCATTAGATTTAGGATAACTTGCTTATTTTTGATTTAGAAACTGTATCGTATAGTTTCCAAGAAGTGGTAGTATATGTTTTTCAAAACATGTTTTGGTATTGGCAACTGTTGACCTGCTTGGTGGCTTAGAAGTGGATGTAGTTTGTCCTGGCTTTATAAGAGTCCCACCAGATATTGTTATAGAAGTCTGAGAAAAGAATATCTCCTTTTGCTAGTCCTGTAAACTCATTATCTTCTATTTGATTTAACTTGGTAAGCAGGTCTATCTCAGCTTGCCTTGCCTCCTTTTCTCGTTTTTGAATCTCTTATCGTAATAATTGCTATTGACGATTCCAAGTGGCATTCGTGCTTCAATTGGGATATAGACTTTTTAAGCGATAAGTTCCGTTTTTGTCTTACTGATAGTCATGATATTCTCCTTGTGTATCGAACCAGAAAATATCATGACTATTATAAAAACAAAAATATAGATATTTCTAGTTTTGTGAGTAAAGCCAAGAATTAATGGCTTCTTTATTAAATCGTATAGTCTTGCCTATTTTTATTGCAGGCAGTCCTCGTTTAATCCAACTATCTAGAGTATTGTTTGAGATGCTCTAGATAGTGGCAAAGCCTGTTGTTTATTTAAAAACGGGCTTTCAAGGTTACTATTGTTCAACTTCTTTTCAATTTCTTTTCTTGATTAGTTCAGCGAGTAGGTGCTGAATTTGTTGAACTTGTTCATCTGGTAAAATGACTTGCATGTATTCCTCCAATGTATGGTATAATAGAGGTATCAAGAGATACCCTATTTACTTTTTCTTGATTATCTTCCACCTCGTCCTCGCTCGCCAAAGTTTCGGACGGGGTTTTTATTTTGTCATATGCCCATATGTCCCATTGATTGTTGAGGCCAACTTTTGAAACTAACATGGATAGAAGCTCTTCCTTGCTTTTTCATTTTCGTTCCCTAGGTGTGAAATCATAAGACAAGTAAACATCATATCCGATCTCTGGTATTCTTCTCTTATAGTTCATAGTTCTTACAGGATGAGATTCGAAAAATAGGCTTCTCATTCGTACCCTTTTAACGTTGCTAGATGTTCAATTCTCCTAACGTATTGAGATAAATCTTCATACGCATTTCCTTTGGTATAGTAGAAGAAAGCTAAAGGATGTTTAGAACTTGTAATAATAATGACCTTAGCTAGCACTCTATTTTATTTTTGATAACGTGCAGATACTGGGCTAATATTATATGGATCCAAAACTTTTTAACCAGTCCGAAGCAGTTAAGCTGTCTCCTCGAACATCATCAAGTAGTAGACTTCTTCTCCGTTTACTTCATCAAACATGTTAGTGCCTGCGGTTGTGATTGATTGCCATTTTTTGTTGTTTAGTTTTGCCATCTGAATGATATCTTTAGTTAATTCTTTTTGCGAACCTTGACTTTCCAAGTCCAGAATTACCATAGATGAATAAGATAGTCTTTTGAACTCTCCGTTTTCCAGTTCATCTTTTGTTCTGGCACCTTTAATTTCTCCAACAGTTTTAAACGCATCGTTTATTCTAGTTTTATGTACTATATATGGCGTGTGATATTTCTTATCGAGAAGTATGTCATTTTTAGTGATATTCTCGTTCAAAATATTATCGATTAGAAATCAATGTCTTCAAAACTTTTTCTGTACCTCTTTTTAGCTTTTTCCTTTAAGCCAACTTTCTTTCCTTTGATGATAGATTTCTAGTACTGTTTTCTCTAACAAGGTGAATACCTCGTCAGGGGAATATTGATACTTATCTTTATCTTTTGCATGAATTAAGTATGCTAACAAGTTATCGTAGCCATATCTTCCAGACTTTGATTTTTTCGAGATATTCTTCTGCTAATCCGATTTTTTTCAGCTAAAGTAGATAGTGTTGCACCTTTGCCTTTATCAAACTTGAGCAAAGCATGAATATGTGGTTCAGCAAGTTTAGTAGTTGTTTCTGAAGTTTTTGTCGAATACTACAGATGTGTCTTTATCATGATTAATTGCATATGCTTCAGTAACTGCTGCCACTTCACTAACTCTTCTGACAATTTCTCAAGAATTTTTCAATATCCGCTGATTCAAGTAGTCTTTATTCCAGTCATTATCCCAGAGCCATCTGAGAATTGTTGCGTTAATAGCACTGATGTTAAAAAGGGTTTCTTTTTGTATTTATAATAATTAAACCTCTTTTCTAATTATTTTTAATTATTTCAGTGTTAGACTATCGACAAGCCCAGTCTAACACGCGTTAGAAATAATTAAAAATTAAATTTAGATACTCTTGGGGCTTCGCCCCAAACCCCAGCCTCTCCTGCCCGATGGATCCCTTATCGAACCCTAGAACGCTTGCCAATTCAACAGGGACGGGGTAGTATTTTTCTTCGCTTCACTCCTTGCCGTTGGCATCGTTACGCTTAAAAATCTCCACCCTCAAGCCCTTGCGAATAGAGCATTTTTCTGCTGGTAATGTCGTGCCGACACCCATACCGATGAATCCCTAGGTAAGGTCAGTGTCGCGCTAAACAAGTGTAGCAGAAAAAACGCTAGCTATATCTTGAAAATAGCTCTTGTATCCGCTGATTTAACCGTTCTTCGTCTCTTACTTGAATAGTGCGAAACATTTTGACAGCTTCCCCCTCTAATTGGAAATATCCATACCCTCTAGGTTTTACGACAACTTCGCTTTTTTCCATATCTGGGAATAGAAGTGCTCTGTTGTTTCGTAGATATGAGAAAACTAGTGGATAATGAAATTATACAGTTGAAGTTATAGCGCCCTGGCAAATCAGACATTAAGAAACGTTGACTAGATAAAATGATTCGTAAACCTAAGCTTCTACCCATGCTGTTCATCATTAACATCTTAGAAAGTACTTCCTTATGTTTTTTCTTATCTGTCTGTTCTAGATAAGCGAGAAAAGCTTGCCACTCATCAAAAATTAGGTAAAGATTATGCGAGTTTTGTTCTTGCTTATCAAGTCTAGCTTCAAAACGTTGGTAGACTGTTTCGAATAATTCTAGACAGTTAAAAACCTCTTGCGACATGATCACTAGTCATTGAAAACATTTCTTCATCTGCTTTTAAAAATCCAAAAAGTAAGCTTCAGCATCTGTATCATGAAATGAAATTGAGTCCCGAGAGTCTTCTAAAAAGTGAGATTTTCCCGAACCAGACGGGCCTGCAATAATCCATGCAAAAATCGGTTAATGTCAATAGAAAAGGGTGGGATCCCCTTTGTTGTTGACGTCGAAAAACATTTTTATCATGCTAGAAGTCCTCTTCTTTCTGTGGTTTTTGCATTAGCATCATGTCATGAGTTGACACTAAACGAACTTTAATTGCAAAGGAAGGGTTCGCGCTTCACACGCCTTCACAACGCTATCTGTAGAATCGTTTGACATAGTTTTTACAACTTGTCTTACTTTTTGCTGCAAAGTCTTCAAGAGCTTCGTCAGAGATTTCTTTGTCAATATGAACAAAGTGAAATGCCTTGTGCTGCAACTTCGACACCTTGAGTGTAACTCAGCGAAGCGATTGGTAGTTCTGTTACCCCTGTTTCAGTTAGCCAGTGATAGAAGTTATCAACAGGATTAACAGCAGTTTGACTTGTTTGTTTGTATCGATGCCAGGCTAGAGAGAAAATTTCTCCATCCGTTACAAGCCACATGAGCAACAAAGAACCTAATATAAAATGGAGCTATCCATAGCAGAAACTTAAGAAGTAGTGCTAGTAAAACAAAGGTAATTAAAGCTATGAAAAGCTGATAGTACCACTCTAATTCCATGATTTTTCTTACAAAATTTTTCATACGAATCCTCTTTCTTATTTAAGGAAATATCAGAAAGCTCAGTGACAAGAGCTAAACCGATTGGTTGCTTGAGTTTATCAAGCACAAATGATAAGTCATACTTGCTAAGTACGATATCAGCGTTTATCAAACCATCTAAGTTCTCGTTTTGATAGTTTTTCAACTTGACTTTGAACGTTGGACAGTAAGCTTCTTGAGCAATACTAGCGAACTGATCGTAGAGTTTTTTATCTACGCATGTTAAAGATGCCCAGTAAAGTTGATTTTCTGACCTCGTTTATAACCCCGTTGTTTGTATCGACTACTTTTAATATCAGACGGGACATCAACAGAAGTTGATAAATCATCTAAAAATGCTTTTGAGTTGTTGCGGTTACCCACAGTTAATTTGTTTTCTTTTGGCATATGAATGCCTCCTTTTTAAAAAAATGTGCTTGGTCAGACTTTCTAGAACGCTGACAGAGTTTAAAACATGTTTTGTTTACAAAAATATGATAACACGAAGACATTAATTTGCCCTATGCAGATAGGGTTCAAAAAAATAGATTGATAGCAAATGTGGTAAAATAATCGCAAAAAGTGGGAATCAATTCATAAGTTCTGGGGAGGAATATATGTCAAAATCTGATACTTGGTTTAACTTTTATGAACCGTACATTAAGATTAATGATTTATTAGGTATAGAAAAATTTTTAACAATATACATGAAAAATAACTACCAACTATATCATTGTGGAACAATACGAACAATACAAGGATGAGGGCAAACGTAAGAGAGCTGGTGAATTTGCACAAAAAAGATCTGGGACTTAATTTGAAGAATCCTGACGCTTTCTATAATGAAATAAAAAGAGGGGTAAAAAGATATTACGAACCTTATTCCGATTTTAAAAAGAATTTCCAGTAGTAAAGCAATATCTCTTAGAAAACAGAAAACACAAATTTATAGAAAGCTTAGTAATATTAAATGGTCTTTGGAATTGGGGTATGAACTTTTATATCATCCAGAATGTGCTACTTTTCTTTTTATCATTTTTGCCAAAAATATTTCCTTGTCCTGAGGAACTTATATATTTCGAAAAATTAAATTATATTTCAAATAAGATAAAAGATAATTTAATTAATTTCAATGAGATTGGTGATGAAATACCTTGCATATCTCTATCGGAATATGAGGCATTTTTAAATATTTCTGATTTTTAAAACTGAAGAAAGTATCGTTGATTTGTATATCAAGAAAAATTATAGCAAGATTATGAGGGATCAGTACAAGCAACTAAAAACCATATTATGATGAATACTGTGAGCAGGAAAGTTTTATAGAAAAATTAATCAATAATGAAATAGATGAAAAAGATCTTTATTTCATAGACTGTCAAAAGGTTCTAAAAAGATGGATAATAATTTATTAGAAAAGGTTTAGAGAATTTCCCATCCTGCAACCAGAGAGTGAGTCTTTACATTCAAATAACATAAAAATTAAATTACATAAGATTTGCTTTATATTTAGGAGCTGTTTTTTGGAAGAGACAATATTGCTACCCTAGTGTCACTAGTGCAGTGAAAAACAAATTCATTAGGATTATTTGGTATTGACTATTTGCGCACTTTTTCAGTTAAATTAGAAGAAGAAGCTGACGAACTGGAAGAGGAATATGAGTGGAAGAAAATCAGATTAGGTTAGATTAATATTATTCCGAAGACTTAAAGATATATTGAAAAACCCAACCAAAATAAATTTTTGGTTGGGTTTATTTGATATTCTTTACAATTTCATTAAATGAAGATATAATTTTTCCTTTGTTTTTCTTTGGGTAACCTTTGTTAAATTTTTCAAAAAGTATTTCTGGGGAGTCTTCTTTTCTGATGCATATGATTGTAGATTAAAGAACTCCTCGACCGTTAGATTTAGGCTTTGATCACGGATTCAAGAGTTTTTATCTTAAAAATCATACTTCATGTTCTCTATATTTTGAATCGCTTTTAACACCCTAGGCCAGCGATTTCAGATAACTTTTTCCTGACTTAATCCTTGTGCTTTTCTACACTCACGTATGCGAAATGCGATATGCTTTTTGTAATTTATTGTATTCCATGTTATACCATTTTACTCATCTGTTTTCTCTAAAAATAAGTATAATAAACTATCCAAAAACGATAAAAGTATGGTAAAAATAGTACTATAGTTTAATAAAATGCATAGGGCATTGTACAAAAGGAGTTAATAAATGTCAAAAAGCTACGGAAAAATAGTCATAGTACTGCTAAAAATTGTATACAGGGTATGGTTATTTCTGCCATCGCAGCAACTGCAAGTCTTGTCGGCACAATCGAACTGTCTCACGCAGATACAGTAGAGGTTCCATTGCCTACCACTGCTCAAAACCGGAACCAGCCTTTGATAGAGAAAGAAGCGCCTAAGAAAAACTGAAGTGAAAGTTCCTACTAAGGAAGACGTTGCTGAACTTGGTGCTACTGCTAAAACAAACCCAAGAAGATGCAGATAAAGCAAAAAGAAGTCTTGGATCAAGCCAATGAAACTTCTGATACAGCAGAGAAGAAAGTCGCTGACTTGAAACAAGCCTCAAGCAGACACTCAAAAACTGCTGAGAAAGCAACACCTGAAGCTATCAAAGATGCTGAAAAGAAAGTGGAAACTGCAAAAAGCAATTGTTCCAACTGCTGAACAAGCGGTATCTTCTGCGCAAACTGAACAAGATGATGCAGACCGTAACGTTGCTATTCAAGGCAAAACTGTTGGGACTAAGCAAGCAGAAGTGACTCAAGCGCAAACTGGAGTAGCTGATGCTAAAACTACCGTTAAAAATGCAGAGGACGCTTTGAAGGGTGTTGGTCTTGCTGATGCTAAAGAGAAGCAAGACGCAGCTATTAAAGAAGAAGCTACAAGCAAACAAGCTCAAGCAGATGCACAAGTAGCTCTTGATGCCGCTAAGAAGTTGGATGGTGAGCTTACTGACCAAATCACTAAAGCTGAAATAACTGTTAAATCTGCTCAAGCAAACCTTGAAGCAAAATCTCAAGAAAAAGAAACTGCACAAACAAATGCAGATCAAGCAACTGCCACTTATAACCAAGCGGTATCTACTCTGATGCCCTTCAAAAAGACGATGCCAAAGCCACTATCACTCTTGCCCCAGACTTTATCAAGGCTGTGAAAGATGAAATGGAATTTAAGAAAGAAATCCGTGAGGGTATCGAATACTCAGATGATGTTCGTCATGCTAAAAATATGGAACTTTTACGACCGTATCGTAAACTCACAACTCCAAAAACCGCACCCTCAACAAGTACACACCATCCGCCAAAGACCAAGCAGATGAAACTCGTTACGACATTAACAATCTTCCCTAAAGAAGTCACAGATGAACTTAATTATTTTTGTAGCTGACCTCATCAACCAAAATGCGCCGCCAACTTGGTTTGCCAGATGTGGTTCTTTCAAAATCAAGCCTTTGAATTTGCGAACAAAATCGCTAAAGAGTATGTAAAAGTCAAATTGGTCAAACGCTATGCGTGATGCGAACTTTGCTAAAGGTGGTTCAGGTCACTACGCTAAAGGTATTTACAAGGTTGCTAAAGAGTACGGTTTGAACAGTACCTATACAGAAGAAGAAGAACAAGAAGACGCTGGAAAAAGGTTTACAACCTTATGAGTGTACAGTAGGAACATACGATCCAAAAATATCTTTCAACTGACGCTGACCACGTTCTTCGTAAAACTGTAGGAGCAATGAAAGAGGAATTGTACAACAACCTCATTGAACTTGTTTCTCACAAGGATGATTATGCTCATACTCAGGGTATCCTCCAATTGACTACGCAAACGAAAACAGTTTACTTTTGGTGGTGTAGCACAAAGTGTAACTGATGATTATTACACAACTCACTTCCTCGCAAGTATCCGTACAACTAACGTAGACGGCTCAAAATGGGATAAAAACTCCCTATTGCCAACCCACTTAGCGACACAAACAAAGAGCAAGAAATTGCCAAAGCTCGTCAAACGCTTGCTGATGCTATGACTGCTCGTAAAGAAGCTCAAGCTCAACTTGAAGCAACCACAAAAGCAGAGTCAGATGCTAAACTTGCTCTTACAAATGCAGAAGCTAATCTGACTGCTTTGAAGAATGGGGAAAGTCCACTTGCAAACGCACAAAAGGCTTTTTGATGAAGCAAAAAGACCGTCATGATAAAGCAGTAGTCACACTTTCTAATGCTAACGCTCTTGTTAATAATTTGACTGTTACACAGTCTGTTAAAGAAGAAGCTCTTAAAGATGCACAAGCGAAATTGAAAGACGCTGAGCAAGTTCTTAAAACTGCACAAGAAGCGCTTAAAGCAGAAGAAGGTAAGATGAAAGAGCTTGAAGCGATTGCTACAAGCAAAGCCCAAGCGGTATCTATTGCAAGAAAGCACTTCAAGATGCTGAAAACGAAGTTAAACAAGCTGAAAAGAGCTTGTAGACCTTAACGGTGCGCACACTCGTTTGAAAGAAGTAAAAGCAGAGCTTGAAAAAGCTGAAACTGAGCTTAAAGATGCCTACAAAGCACAAAATGAAGCTAAAACTAGATTATGAAGTTAAGATCCTTGCAGCAGACCAAGCACAAACTGCTTACGAAACTGCTAAAGCGAAGTTTGAAGAAGCAGAAACAAAACGCTTGGCTGAACTTGCAGACGCTAAACGTAAAGAACTTGAACACTTGGGGTATAAACCAGTACCAGTTGTAGATGGTAAAGGGAATGTGGTTGATTATACAGTAGAGAAAGTAACGGTAGGAACTAAAGACGATAAAACTTATCAAGCTCCTGCACAAGCTACAAAAAGCAAAAAGCAGAACCTAAAAACAACTTCCAAATACAGGAACAAAGGATTCAGGACTTTTAGCATTGCTTGGAGCAAGTGTTGGACTATTTACTTTAGCAGGAAAACGAAGATATATTAGATAAAAAGAAAGAGAGCGGTGGCTCTCTTTTAATAAATGAAAGGATTGACGATATGAGAACCCCCAAAAAGATACCTCAGATTTACTCAAACGAAAAGAACTCACTAATGCTATTATTGCAGAATGTATATACTCTGTAAATAAGCGAGCTAAAAACTATCGCGACAAGATAAAAAGAATATAAAAACGCAAGATATTATTTACATCAACAAAAATAACATTGAAGATGCTGAAGAAAAATATGGAAAAATACTATGATAAGGAAAGAAAAACTATTGAGTAAATATAAACCAACAATGATTCATAAACAGTATATAGGAGAGAAAACAACGAGTCTATAGTTATGAAAAAAATTATGAAAAGCTATATAACGAAAAAGAAATGCTATAGTTTGGAAAAATAGTTACTATGACTATGACACTAACAAGGAAATTGAATTTTTGATTATAGTTTAGGTAAGAAAAGAATATCTTTATTTTTTGTACTATGAAATAGGTGAATATAGTTTTCATTCTCCAATTGATGAAAAAGAGTAAAAATTCTCAATTAGAAATCAAAGAGATAGATGAAAGACTTTCAAACTCGTGGAGCAGATATTGTGGATTTACTATCAAAAACAATTTGTACAAAAAGTAATAGATTTGTTGGAAAGTGGAGAGTATACATTGTTGGAATAGGGAAAAAATTGTTCATCAAACATGTATAGTGATAAATTAAAAAGAGAGCAGTGGCTCTCTTTTCTAATGAATGAAACAAATTAGTATATAGTGAAAATTTTTATATAAGGGAAACTTTTTGATATTCTGGTTCGATTTTTGCTTATTTTTGATGAAAGTTTACCTTATTTTGATGAGTACTTAAAATTAGTTGAAATTTTATTTTTTGAAAGCTTATGAAAAACGTTGATTTTAAAACACTTTGAAATTAGATGAAATAAGTGAGTGCCCTCAAACCAGATCTTAAGAAAGCTCTGTAAAAGCTAGGTAGCTCTCTAAACGTTAAGAACTAGCTACAATACAGCATTTACAACACTTCATGGTTCACACCATGGGGTGTTTTTGATGATTTTTAAGCAAAATTCACACCATTTAATTGAAAGTTATTTAAATTAGATGAAAATTTGTTTTGTTGAAAAAGTGGGGAAAACATTGATTTTAAGCGAATTTTTGAAACATATTTGAATGGGAGTTTTAAAAATCATGTTTCGGGTTGTAAAAAGTGCTAAACTGGACTCTCCATAGGAGGATAATATCATCTGCCAGTAGATTGTCTTCTAGTAATTCCATATTTCGTTTTGGGACAGGTTTAGTAGCCAATCTCCATATCACAGATTAGGAGAGATGTAAGGGCTTTGACTGATGGTCTTTTGTAAATCGTATCTAGACTAGTATTCATAAAGTTTTCTCTTTCTAATTTATCCCTATTAGTCTAACAAAATTTCAAAAAAATTTAAAAATTTTAAAGTCTGTCAAGTTTTTTTCTTGACACCTGTTCAGAAATCTGCTATAATAGAACATGTGCTAAATAGCTCAGCTATTTCACCGAAATAAAAAAATAAAAGAAAAGAGATATTAAAAATGGCAGTTAAAAACTGTTTGACTCGTATGGGTTCTAAGAAAAAAACCTTTCTACCGTATTAACGTAGCAGATTCACGTTCACCACGTGACGGACGTTTCATCGAAACAGTTGGAACTTACAACCCACTTGTTGCTGAAAAACCAAGTAACTTTGAAAGAAGACCGTGTTCTTGCATGGTTGGCTGATGGAGCTCAACCTTCAGATACAGTTCGCAACATCCTTTCAAAAGAAGGCGTATTGAAGAAATTCCACGATTCTAAATTCTCAAAATAAGTTTAAAGTAGGTTGACAGATGGATACGATTGAAAATCTCATTATTGCAATTGAGAAACCTTTGATTTCACAACCAGATGCCTTAACTATCAAGATTGAAGATACACCAGAATTTTTTGGAATATCATTTGGATCTTGACCAGAGCGATGTGGGTCGTGTAATCGGTCGTAAGGGTCGCACTATTTCTGCGATAAGAACGATTGTCTACTCTGTCCCAACTGAAGACAAAAAAGTAAGAATCGTTATTGACGAAAAATAAGAAAAGCGGGACGGATGTCTCGCTTTTTTTGCAAGGAGAAGGATATGAAGGATTTAACGTTTAGACAACTAGAGACTACTTACTCGAACATTACCAGCAATCTCAGAACTGAAGAAGGGACTTTTTATCAAAAGCTAGTGGAAGAAGTTGGAGAAGTCGCTGAGGTTTTTAAATGGACGTTCTGGTCGAAAAAGAGGGTGTCCAAGATTCAAACGAGGAACTGGCAAAAGAACTGGCTGATATCATTCACTACACAGTGGCAATTGCAGCTATCAACGATATTGATCTAACGAAGACCATTTTTTTGAAAAAGATAAAAAGGCAGCTATCAAATATCAGCATGAACGAGATTTGGAAGGATATTTAGAAGCCGAAGGTCAGAACTAGCTTTTTTTCTCCAAACTTGTGAAAAATCCCTGGAACGTGATAAAATAAAGGATAAGGGATATAATAAATCATTGTATAGAATGAGTGGTTTCTTTATGAAGAGGTTTGAAGTATCTACAGAAATTGGCAGTCTCTTTGTTACTTATCAAAAGCAAAAGAAAGTGCTAGTTTGTTTAAGTGGCGCAGGTTTGTTACCAAGTTATGAAAAATTTTTCACTTATACTTGAAAAAAACTTCCTCCTACAATTGGTTATTTGACAATTGATTTTCCGAACACAGGTAGGAGTCCGATTCGTGACCAAGCTGGAAAAAATCTAGATAATCTTGCAGATGCGGTTTATAAAGTACTTGAAGAATTGGCGATTTCTGAATATATACTTTGTGCATATAGTTTGAGTGGAATTTTAGCTTTGCAAATTGCTCAACAAACCAATTAAGTGTCAGGCTTTAGTAGCGCTTGAACCGACCACTAAAAAAGTAATGTTTGCTGATTTTTCAGAAAATCCTTATCCAGAAATGGAAGAGCAAATGAGACTGATTGAAGAATTTGGTCCTGAACTTTATTTTAAGAACTTAACTCAAAGCCACATTTAGCCCTGAAACTAACAAAGAAATCTGGGAAATTAATGCAAGAAAAAGGCTTTAGAGTTGGAAAATCAAGATCCAGAATTTCAGATATCTGGAGAGATTACTGAGGAAGATTTTTGAGAATGTGTCGATAGAATCTCATGTCCCTGTATTTATTTTTTGTCAGGCTTATAGAGAAAAAAAGAGTACAGAGAATCAGAATATTGGACTTCCAATACTAAACTCATTTTAGGGGGGAATCACCATTATTTACAGTGGTCCGAATCAGAGAAAATTGTAGATATTATTAACAAAATGTAAGAAGAAAATGGAGATAAGGAAATTACAGGAGATCAGATGAACTACTTTAACGTTGGGAAAATCGTCAATACGCAAGGTTTGCAGGGTGAGATGCGAGTCTTGTCTGTGACAGATTTTTGCTGAAGAACGCTTTTAAAAAAAGGGTGCAGAGCTTGCCTTATTTGATGATAAAGATCAGTTTGTGCGAACAGTGGTCATTGCAAGCCACCGTAAACAAAAAAACTTCGATATCATCAAGTTTAAAGATATGTACCATATCAATGATATCGAAAAATATAAGGGTTACAGTCTGAAGGTTGCTGAGGAGAATCTCAATGACCTCGATGATGGTGAGTTTTACTATCACGAGATTATCGGTTTAGAAGTCTATGAGGAGATAACTTGATTGGAACCATCAAAGGAAATCCTTCAACCAGGTGCCAATGATGTCTGGGTAGTCAAAGCGAAAAGGCAAACGAGATCTACTTTTACCTTATATCCCACCTGTAGTTCTCAATGTAGATATTCCTAATAACGCGTGGATGTAGAACTCTTAGAAGGGTTAGACGATGAAGATTGATATTTTAACCCTCTTTCCAGAAATGTTTTCACCCCTAGAACATTCCATCGTTGGAAAGGCTCGAGAAAAGGGGCTTTTAGATATCCACTATCATAATTTTTCGTGACTACGCTGAAAAGGCTCGTCATGTGGATGATGAACCCTATGGAGGTGGTCAAGGGATGCTCCTACGAGCGCAACCCATCTTTTGATGCCTTTGATGCGATTGAAAAAGAAAGAATCCCGCGCGTGATCCTCTTTGGATCCCTGCTGGGTAAACAGTTTCGATCAGGCTTATGCTGAAGATTTGGCGCAAGAAGAAGAGCTCATCTTTATCTGTGGTCACTACGAGGGCTATGATGAGCGTATTAAGACCTTGGTAACAGATGAGATTTCCCTGGGAGATTATGTCTTGACTGGTGGAGAACTAGCAGCAATGACCATGATTGATGCGACGGTTCGCTTGATTCCAGAAGTTATCGGCAAGGAAAGCCAGTCACCAAGATGATAGCTTTTCATCAGACTCTTGAATATCCCTCAGTACACACGACCTTATGATTATCGTGGGAATGGTGGTTCCAGATGTGCTCATGAGTGGGACACCATGAGAAGATTCGCCAATGGCGACTCTATGAGAGTCTCAAGAAAAACCTACGACGTAGACCTGATTTGTTGGAAGAGTATGAATTAACAGCAGAAGAAGCGAAAAATGTTAGCGGAAATTAAAGAAAATAACAATTAAAAGGAGAAAACTATGCAAGTCATTAAACGTGATGGACAAGTCGCTGACTTTTGATCCAGATAAAATCTATCAAGCTATCCTCAAAAGCTGCTCAGACAGTTTATGTTTTGACAGATGATTTACGCCAAAACCTAGCTCAAGTAACTAAGAAAGTTGTGTTGGATCTAGAAGAGGCAAAAGTAGAACGTGCGACTATCAGCATGATTCAATCAATGGTTGAGCACCGCTTGCTTGGTGCAGGTTACATTACAATCGCAGAACACTATATCTCTTATCGTTTGCAACGTGATTTGAGAGAAGTGGTTATGGGAGACCACATCGCTGTTCACCTTCATTTTGAACAAATTCGTTAATAGAAAAAGAGTGAGATGAAGAAAACTCATCTCACTCTTTTCTTAAATCGATTTTTTTGGGCAGTTTGGACAGTTGAGGAACGAAAAAGCTTACTTTTCGAATATCCGGCATTCGAATAATACGGGTCACATTTTTTTGCAAAATTTTTTTAACGATAATTTGCTGGCGGTCCGTATCATACTTTGATGATATCGCCCTGTAAAAACTTGTACTCTGCAAAAATAATGTGTACAGCAGTTTTTTTGCTAGAGGCCTCTTTCAATCAGCACTTGTAGGGAGTCAGCTTTTTTAGAATGGATCTAGTTCTTCATCGTCCGTTGAGAAATCATGGAATTTTTGTTGAATAGCCTGTTTTAAATAAAATCTTTCATCGAGCCTCCTTCTTTTTACCATCATTATATAAAATTTTAAAGAAAATCTACAAGATTTTTCGAATAATCAAGTGAGATACAATAAAAGGAGAAATACAATGGCAGAATTTACATTTGAAATCGAAGAACACCTACTTACTCTATCTAGAGAAACGAAAAAGGTTGGACCAAAGGAAATCAATCGTGTCAGCTTTTAATGGTGCACCAGCCAAAGTTTGACATTCGTAGCTTGGAGTTCAGACCACACTAAGATGGGGAAAAGGAATCACCCTCTCAAACGAGGAATTTCAAAGTGATGGTCGATGCCTTTTAAGAATCATATAGCAACTCATGTAAGAATAATCCAAAAGAAGTTGGGAAAAACCGAGCCCACTGAAAAAGGAGTCTCTTACTTTTAATGAATGATAAACTGAGGAATCTCCTCGTCGATTTGAGCGAATTCTCGTTATTTTGCATTATTAAGGTCATAATTCGTTTCATATTGACCACAGAAGATGGTTGTGGCTGCCTGCAACTCTATGCTGAAAAGACCCGATGCCTTGCGACATCAAAGCCATGTCTCTGTTTTAGTTCGAGCACTTCGCTTCTGATTTTATAGCGATGTCTGGCCATTTCTCTAAAATACGGTGTTTCCTGAAATTTCTTCTGGAAAAGATGGTACGTTACTCTTAATGGTTATTGAATAAGTTTTAGACTTTGCCCCTTCTTATATAGTTATTTAGTTTTAAAAAGCGCTCTAATGATTCAAAGATATTGGGTACTTTCCCTTTAATAAATCCGTCACTTTCTTTTTCAAGATAGCCCAAGCTTGCTCAATAGGATTCAAATCTGGTGAATAAGGTGGTAGAGGTAAGAAAAAGTGTCTATCTTGATGCACAGTTCATCCAAGATGTTCTTGGGATGAAAACTAGCATTGTCCATGACAATGACATGAGTTGTCTTCAAAGCAGGTAAAAGTTGCGTTTTGAACCACTCCACAAAGAAATCGCTCGTCATACTTTCCTTGTAAATCATGGGAGCTATAAACTCTCCGTCTACTTGTCCTGCAACAATTGAAGTCCGCTCAAAAACGCCGTCCGCTAATCTTTTCATAGACTTTTCCCTCTAGGAGTCTGCATAAGGACGATAGAGGTAGCGGTCGATTCCTGTTTCGTCAATATATACGACTGGTAAATCTTTTAGGTTATCCAAAATATCAAGAAATTCAGCGACTTTCTCTGGATCTTGTTCCTTAAAGCTAGTCGTCTTTTTTTAAAGTGATATTGATCTGCTTTAAAGCTGCCCATATGAAGGACGGCACAATCAAAATGTGCCTGCAATTTCCCCGTAAAAAGATCTGGATGAGCCTCATAAAGGCTTTCAATTCCTCTAAAAGGAATTTTCCGCTTTTTGACGACTCGTTTTTCCGCTCTAAGTGTCGCTTGTTCACGTAATTTCTTTTCCCATGTGAAGAGGATTCTGACGCCTCACATCAAAAACTTTAGCTGCCTCTGACATGGCTGTGTCCTTCTTTGATGTAATCTCAATGCTCGTTGTTTAAAATCTGTACTATATGTCCATAGCTTTTATTATAACATGTATTTTATAAACTAAGCAACTCATAACACCCTTCCTTGAAAGGCAACTCTTGTACTTCCCAATGTCAAAGTAATGAGTGACAACTTGATTCTTATTTTGATATTTTTCCTGTCCTTGCTTTTGAGAACAGCCATGTGTCCTTCTGGACAGACAAATAGCCCTGCATCTTTATTAAATTCAAACGCATCCTCTCTTTACGGTAACCTTTTGAAACTGAAGGGTTCAGTTTTGACACCAAATGAATCTTTTTCTTTGCGAGCTAGTTGAATGTTGTCCTTTCCTGAATAAGCCGCATCACCAATAATAGTCTCGATGTCCAGACTATTTTCCCTTTGTTTGCATATAACTCAGATAAATATTTTCCATCGCTTTGTTCACCCGTGAAGTGACGCACGCAAGCAGTAATAATCCGTTCATCCGCTCATAAAGTGACATGACTTTTATATCCATAGAAAAGAGGTGTCGGCTGTCTTATGTCCAAGCCTAGCTCTCTTTAACAGAAGCTTCCAAGTGTTCTAAGTCATCATCAACAGCTTTCTTTTAGGTAATTGAACTTTTGAGACACAGCCGGTAGGGCTAAGAGTTCCTCGTGTTTTTCAACCACAGCCATTAATCCTCTGTATAGGTCAACTCTGCTTCGAGGTTATCTTCCTGAGGTTTCTTTGGAAATTCTATTTTGATATCTCTGAATGTTGATAAATTGTTTTACGTAAAGCTGAACGCTCCCTAAGAATTTCTTTGGGGCTTCTATGATTATAATGAGCTTTGGTGTGAGTCGCATCCAATGAGGATCTTACTCTTAATCAAGTTATGTTCGAGTGCACTTTGAATAGACTTCGAATCAATACACTGAAAGCAGTTTGTCATCTTTTAATTCTAGCTTTCTAAATTTTGTCAGAGAGGATGGTTCGATAACAGAAATCTCTCCGAGCTAGACTCAAGAAAAATTTAAAGGCCATATCTGACAAGGAACGTTCTACCACATCGACATCTGATAACTTATAAATATCTTTTAACAAGAGATATTTAAACATCATAACTGGTAGAATAAGCTTTTACTGCCCAAAATCGGGACGATAATTTCTTTTCTAGTTCATCATACAACAAAGCTAAAATCACAGAGTTCAGTTAGCTGACGTAAAAAGTGGGTCTTAGGAACCACGATATCATACAAACTAGAATCAAGGACTGACATCCATAGTTAACTGATTATCACATTACTTTCACCTCATCTCTAGTGAACAGCCATCAATTTGATGACTTTCTTTTCAGTGGGCTCGGAAAAACCCGGCCCTCTATTTGCTTGAAAAATAGGATTGAGTACGGAGACGTTGAAGGATGGTCGACCGATAGAAAACTGATGCAAGGATTTT
>BNJU01001777.1_pt1 | contig 32630 bp, 52 predicted proteins | sample 8539281 | NCBI WGS metagenome assembly BNJU01 (sample SAMD00202456, study PRJDB9452) | human saliva metagenome | isolation source: human saliva | place: Japan
GGGGTACCAATACTCTCGTATACGAACAACAGCCAAGCGGAACGGCCTCATGGGGCGGGTGTATGGCGAGGGCTGTGCTTGTTAACGGGGATAGGTGTGCTTTTGCTGGGATGCGGCTGCGCAGTTTTTGCTGTTGAGCCGGGCGGCATCTCGCTCCAGCAGCTCTCCGGAGAGCAGGACTGGCGAGATAGGTGAAGGGAAGCGGAACAAGCGGTCAGAGTTGTCCTGTTGCTGCCGCTTGCTCATTCGCGAAGAGACGGCGGGCAGCACCATCGCAGCACGCTCCGTCGTCAGATCACCCTCGCCACCATCCTCAGGCACGCTCATGCAGCCCGTTCATCACTCATACACGGACTGGCGACGTCAGTATGCTGCCGCTCTGCTGGTCGCTCGCCTGGCTACATCATCGGCTGCATTGCTGCTAGTCGCTTTGCGAGGCGACGTGTCTGGCATGATGATCGCGCCGTCGTCATCAACCGCGCGGATTGACCCAGCACGCGCTCGAAGAAACAGCCCAGTTGAGCTGCTTCTTCCAGATGGGCTGGGAGCGGCACTGTCAGAGGCGCGAGACGATCCCTGCATGAGGGTCAAGCACCGCCTCCATAACGTGTCGGGTTGCCGTTATATCTGCTCGCCGTCAGGCGTCAAGTTGACGCTCAATTCGCTCCAGCTCGGCCGTCAGCTGGGCCTGTTCTTCCTTGAGCAGGTCCAGCTGGCACAGCACCTTCGTAGTGGGCGTGCAGCAGCCTACGGCGCTTGTCCTCGATGTTGGTGCGGCGCGTGGCGAGCGAGCGCATCCGTGCTAGCCTTTCTCGCCTTCATCTGCGCCAGCTCGCCCTGGAGATAGCACTCACGCGGCTCGATCCTCAGTCGTCAGCTGGATACGTTGGTGACAGCGCTGCCACCAACTCCTCCACCTCGTCGATGAGGCACCGCCTGAAGGTGCAGTCGCACCCCGATGCCGTCTGGCACAGACAAGCACGGATACACCACACCCCTTACTGTTCTGGCTCGCTGGACGGGTAACCGCGCTCACACCACACCACTACCGTGCTTTTGAGGAAGTGGTTGTGCGTGCGTTGTCGCTCACCCGCGCACGTGAAGCGAAACACCTGCTGCACGGTTTGCCACGTCGGCTACGTCTACCAGTGGCTCATGTGCCTTTCGCAGTCCACCCCTTGAAGGAAATAACCCTTTATAGTAGGGCAGATGCAAAATGTTCTGCAGCCTGGTCGCCGTGATCGGCTTGGCTGGCCGCGCTGGCGACGGCGCTGTCGTCAGCCCCAACTCTGCCAAGTGCTCCGCCAACCCCCTCACCGTCCAATTCCCCGTCGCATACTCCGTAAACGCCAGTCGCACCAGCGGTGCCCGCTCCTCATCCAAGGCGACCGTCCGAACCTCTCTCCCATGCTCATCTCGCCCCGCACATTCACATACCCCAGCGGTGCCTTGCCCAGCGTCCCACCGTTCCTGGCCTTTCTCGCCCATCCCCTTGATGACATCATTAGCCAGGTTCCGGGAGTAGAACTCAGCAATACTACTCATGATGCCATGCAGTAACATCCCACCAGGCGTCTGGTCAATGTTCTCACTGGTCGACACCAACCGCACCCCCGCCTCCTCAAACGCCCGGTTAATCTCCACATCGTCCGCCCGGTTCCGTGCTAACCGATCTAACTTATGGACGATGACGTAGTCGATCCCACCATCTTCCTTAAGATAAGCCAGCATCTTCTGCAGCTCAGGCCGGTTCGCACTACGAGCCGACTCACGGATCGGCGAACTCGCCCAACCACCAGTGCACCCATCGACTGGGCCTTGCGCTAGTTCGCCTCTCGCTGAGCCGGCAGGAGAACCCTTCCTCACTACCACCACGCTGAGCCTGCTCACGAGTGGAGACACGGATGTATGAGACGGCCCGGCTTGGGAGTGAGCTGGACGGCCATGGCCGCAAACAGGTCGAGCTCCGACTGCCGCCGCACCACCTTGTGTTGATCCTGCTTCCATATACTCAATCCTCCTTTCGGCTACCCATTTGTCCAGACATGCGAGCCAACATGGCCGGTGTCTTTTCCATTGACGCTCAGAATGCACGAGAAGTCCGGTGCGAAGTTGGGCGAAGTGAAGGGGCACAGGGGTGGAAACGGCAGAAGGGGGAGCGAAGTACGGTGCAGTGACGTGGTGCACCGCTGACGGGGCGCAGCCCAGCATGTACTCGCCGCCCGCGCAGAGCAGGGATGGCAGCGCACTAGAGAACAACTCGTGGCTCACCTGGTCAGATCATGGGGTGAGAGCGGCGTCTGGGGTAGCAAACAGCAGGCAGAGTGAAGCGGCACTGGGTGACTGAAGAACGGGAGGCTGTTGAGCACCGTGGTAGCGGAGGTACCGGCGCGCGTCATGAACATCACCGACACCTGTCCGATGCTATTACCGACAGACACAAATGACCCAGCCAGGGCAACTACCAGTCCGGCAGAGGCAACGCCACGAGGCGACAGTGGTACCGCCTCGGGCCGTGCAGCCAGCAGAGGAGGAGCCCAGGAAGGCTTCCAGTCGCCGCCACGCAGCAGCAAGCCGCCAGACAGCGCCGAAAGGTGTGAATGGTTGAGTGCATCGATGCGTCTGGCGATGCGTCGCGACAGAAGAAACTGCCTAAGTTTAAGCAACTTGATTAGCGTCTCACCCATATAATGTACATACACAATATTCATAGCATTATATATACTGCCTTTATTGAGGCTATATTCATGGGGTGTTTAGGGTGTTTAAAGGGGTGTGTCGCTGAGTAGGTGGCAGCTTGTTCTTGAGAGAGTTTTTGGTGTCAAGCCAACTCAACCAAGAACAAACCGCCATGATGAATAGTAGCACGAGGATCACTCGCAGCGAGGTTGTGGACCTGTGCGAGACCATTCACGCCGCGAATCCCGACCTGCCGGCGTTCGGGGCTCGGGTGCTGGGGCTGTTCCTGTGCGTGCACTGCCCTGCTGACGCACCTGAGGCACAACCTGCCCCAGGGGCTTGTCGCCGGGTCTCGGCGTCTCGCAGGCCACCGCCTCCCGAGTCATCACCGCCTACCACCCCTGATCGCCCGGGCCTTCGGTCGGTGTGCCGACTGTGGAGGACCTCGACCCCACCGTGCAGCTAATCATCGACGGCACCCTGCTGGAGTGCTAGTCCTGGAAGAATCACCCCGAGCTGTACTCCGGCAAGCACCAGACCACCGGGCTCAACGTCCAGGTCGCCTGCACCCTCACGGGCCACCTGGCCTGGGTGTCCGACCCCCACGACGGAAGGGTCCACGACACCGGGCCCTACGCCGCTGCGGACTGCTGACGTGCCACCCGCCGACCTCCCCGGAGGGCATCACCACCGCGGCATATCGGTGACAAGGACTACATCGGGTTGGGCATGATCACCCCAAAGAAAAACACCGCGAACCTACCGCTCCACCCTGATGACAGGCTACAACATCACCGTCAACCAGCTCCGCTACAAGATCGAAAGAGTCATCGCCAACATCAAGACCTGGCGCGCCCTGCACACCGGCTACAAAAGACCACTAGAAACCCTCCCGACAACCATCACAGCAGTCCTCGGACTCATATTCACCTACACCCTATGAATAAAGCCTCCGTTGAGGTGGATGCGGACGGTCTGACTCTGGGGACTTCCTGGCCTTCAACCAGTCCCTGAACAAGATGACCGATCCGGCACTGCCATTCAAGATCCACCCTGAGCACTTCGTGTTTGCCGGTGTCCATGGCGGACGGGAAGTCATGGAGATGGTCGGCCAGTACGGCGAGCCCACTTAGCAGAAGCTCTTTATCCACCCGGTGCAGAAAAACCGACACCACTGGACGACGACACGAAAATGGCGATGGTCGGCGACGGCGTTCTCATGTCAGACCAGACAGTCGACATGAAAATGTACGGCATGCACCAGTTCAAGATGAAAAAGGTGGCTTGCGCATCAAGCTCGGGTATTCTTCCCTGAGACGGCACCGGAAGAGAGTGATTCTGGGCCACCAAGAGCACCTGGCCGTCGAGTTCTACAACTCTCTCACTTTCGCCTATCAAACAAAAATCCTTCAAGGGCAAAATACTGAACACGATCCTCAAGTTCAAGAAGTTCAACTGACTCAGTTTACAATCATCTCCAGATAGCCGGATGCGAGCACGGATCACGTAGCTACAACGACAATCCGGATCTCACGGCTGAGTCTTAAGGAATGCGGACTGCTCCGGAGACTTAAAAGCCGAGCGAGTAAGGCATAACCTCGAGGACACAAGGGACACACCCCGCCCCCAACCTCGGTCGCCTCCACTGATGGCGACACCACCGTCTCCGATTCCCGCCATCTGAAGGCTTAGGCGATACTGCTCAGCCTCCGGTTCCTCAGTAAACTCAGGAGATTGCCGAGCGACCTCCGAGAGTACATCACGCACCTCAGCAGGAGAAGCATAAAGAACTCTCGACGGGTGTTAACGCGGTTGACCCGCTTATGCGCGAATCTTTCGATGCAGATCAGCCTCCACCGTGACTGCATCCTCAGAGAAGAACAATGCGTGGACATCAAACCCAAACGGAACGGACGATCTCCAAGCTCCGGACGCGATCCATTGGCTCAAGTCGACGCGTCATGCCAATCTAAACCATTCGATCACCGAACGCTCCCAACATTGGAGATAACATAAACATATCCTGCACGAATATTAGCAGCACGAAAATCGACTTTTTCGATCTCCCTGTCGAGCCCCTCAAGCTGGGACCCTAATTTCCTCCGCCTCACCTACTCGCCCCTGCTCCACAAGAGACTGAAGTACGTGCTGGTAATGCTCACGCTCCTTGTCGAGCTCGATCGACGCTGGGCAAGCTCCTGCTGAGCCTTGCGCTCTTCACGCCAGCCTCGCCCTCTCCTCCCGCTCCGCCTCTTTCTCGGCCTTCTTAGCATTCTGATACCTGAGAATAAATCGAGTTCCTCGAGACGAAGCGTATGGTATCTACCATCTATCCTCAGGTTGATGAGCGACCCAAGGCGTTCCACCTGGTCGCGAGTACGCTCCAGCCGCTCACGAGCTGCCTCACCATTACCAGCCTTAACAGTGAGGGACACAATTCTCAACCTCCGCATTGTAGGCACGCAACATCATTTTCGACATATCAGCAACGAATTTTACGCCCTTGCTGGCCGAATTATTAAAAAGTGAAGTTGTCGGCAGCCCTGATCGCAGACTTGCTTCTAATCATTTCTTTGACCTGAGAGCGCACATCCGATAGGCGACCACCAAGCTCCAAAGAAGACTCAGCAGGATGCCTATAGTTCGTTAGCCCACTATCGACCATCATGACAGCATCCGAAAGATGCGTATCAAGCTGCGCGAGCTGCCGCCTCACGATCATCAATTGCAATGGTTACTTCGCGAGCATCACGCCCAAGGCACGGAGATTCTCCTCAGCTGAAGTTGCCTCGCTGAGCAAGTTCCAACTTCTGCCGCTCCAGAGCAGCCTGCAGTTCAACCTGCTCACCCCTCATCTGCGCAGCAACTTCCTGCATTTTGACGATATCCCCACCTCCAACCCGATCAAGCAATGCCCGGAGTTCCCCAATTGACGCTAGAGCTGCGTTATACTGTTGCTCTCCGACACTGAGTTGCTGTTCAGAGAGTTTGAATCCTCCGCTTTTTGTCCCCAAACACACTAAGACCTCTTTGTCCACAGGGAAAATAGGCAGAACGAAGACTACTACTTCAACCTATCGACAATGTCAACACAGAGATCACAGTTAGCAACTCCTTGCAACCCAACCTCCGAAGCAGTTATTTTTCCACTTGCGGCATCGTCGAGCACGCGCCCGACGTAGCAGCCGAATTTCTCGGTGATGCTGCCGCATGGTCGTCGTCGGGCCATTCGCTCCAGGTGTGACCGAAGCCCGCCGAGCGGTAGTAGGCCAGGCTGTTGCGGGCGTGTCCGATGCCGTCGAATCCATCGAGGCTGTTGCTGGGTACGTCACGGGTTCCGGTCACCCAGTTCAGCGAGAGCCGTTCCTTGGCGTCTCCGGAGAGGCCGCCGCTTTTCCTCGGGCGCGTCACCGCCCCCGAAGTTGATGAAGCCCCGCCCGGCATGCGCTCGGCATGGCGGGGAAGAACCGCCGACTGATGAACTCAGAGCCGCCGGAGTAGCCCACGAGCCACAGCTGATCCATGTTGGCCCCGCACTCGGCGGCCACGTAGTCGAGCGTCTCCTCCAGGTAGCGGACCTTTCCCGTCCTGGTCCTCCAACCACCACATTCCGTCGTCTCCGGGAGAACGCACTGAGACGACGTCGAACCCTCGAGCGCCCGCGGCCTCGACGACGCCCCCAACACCGGCCAAGCCGCCGGGAGACCTCTCATCCTGGCTCTGACCGCCCTGACTGTGGAAGAACTGCCCATCGCCGTCGAGGTAGACAACCAGTCCCACAGGCGCACCGTCCGCTGCGTAGAAGATGCAGTCGGAGGTCTCGTCGTCGGAGTCGGTGTAGGAGAAGGCCGCGGAGCAGGCAGATTCCCCGACGCCGGGTCCAGGTTGGGCTCATCGCCCAACCCACGCGAGCGCAGGTACGGGGCGGGGTCGGGTGCGCAGACGCCGCCTCGGACCGCGAGCAGCACACCCGCCCAGGAAGAGACCTGCCATCGCCCCGGTCAGGGCCCGCCGCGAAAGATGCGCCACTGACCTCCACCCGCCTTCCCGATCCGTCGTCAGCCACTCGACCGTAGCACTGGCGCTCCGGTTCCGCTCGGCCCGGGCCCGGGTCGGGCTACCCGCCTCGACAACGCTCACCGACGCGGATGGAGACTCAGCGCAGGAGCGAGGCGTCAGGCAGGACTTCCCTGGCCTCCCTTGGCTCCCCTTGGCTCCGCGCCCACCACGAGCTCCGCGCTGCTGCGGCCGCCCCGACCGGAGGGCTGCCCGGAGCCCCGTTGGCCGGTTCCGCCGCGCCGCTTCGCACCACGCCCACCATGCCCGCCGCGCGCCCCGCCGCTACGGCCAGCGCGTCCGGCTCGGCCCCGTCCCGCCTCACCGTGACCGTGTCCCGGCCGTCCGGTGGAGGCCCGCCCGCTGGGCTGCCGCCCCTTGACGGCCACACCTCGGGCATGTCCTCCAGCGCGATCGCAGCGGCGACCTGTCCCACGAGGGGCGGTCACGGCGTCGTCGTCGGGCCGGATGCGCTCGATATCCGCGCGGATCCTCGCCTTCTTGAGCAGGACCTGGACATCGTGCTTCTGCTCGGGCAGGACGAGGGTGACGACGCTTCCCGGCGGCCCCGCGCGGGCGGTGCGGCCCGAGCGGTCAGGTAGGCCTTGTGCTCGGCGGGCGGGTCGACGTGGACCACGAGCTCGACGCCGGAGACGTCGATCCCCGGGCGGCGATGTCGGTGGCGACCATGACGTGGACCTGCCCGGTGGAGAAGGCCCGCATGGCACGCTCGCGCGCGTTCTGGCTCCTGTTGCCCTGGAGCTCGACGGCGGGGATCCCGGCCTGGACGAGCTTGCGGGCCAGGCGCCGGGCGAGGTGCTTGGTGCGAGTGAACAGGATGCGCTGCCCCTCCCGGAGGCCAGGCGCCGCACGACGCCGTCCTTGGCGAGTCTTGTCCGCCACCATCCACACGCGGTGGGTCGCGGCGTCCACGGGCGAGGTCGAGGGGGTCCACGGAGTGCTGCAGCGGGTTGTGGAGGAACTCCTTGACCAGCGCGTCCACGCCGTTGTCGAGGGTGGCGGAGAACAGCATGCGCTGGCCGCGCTGCGTGGGGTGGCGCGCAGGATGCGACGGACACTGGGCAGGAAGCCGAGGTCGGCCATGTGGTCGGCCTCGTCCAGGACGGTGATCTCAACCTCGTCGAGGCTGACGAGCCCCCTGCCCCATGAGATCCAGGAGCCGACCCGGGCAGGCGACGACGACGTCGACCCTGTCCTGAGGGCCTTCTCCTGCGGCTTGACGGAGACCCCGCCGAAGATGGTGGTCACGTCCATGTCGACGACGCGGGCCAGGGGCTCGATGACCTCGGCGATCTGGAGAGCGAGCTCGCGGGTGAGGGGGCCAGGACCAGGCCGATGGGGTGGCTGGGCGGGCCTTGTCCTGCTGGAGCCAGGCGCTGGACCAGCGGGAGGCTGAAGGCCAGGGTCTTGCCCGAGCCGGTACGGCCACGGCCGAGCACGTCGGGCCCGGCGAGGGTGTCGGGCAGGGTAGCGGCCTGGATGGGGAAGGGCGCGGTGAAGCCTCGCGAGTCGAGGTCGGCGGCGAGGTCGGAGAGTCCACGCCGAGGGAGGCGAGTGCTCCCCTGCGGCCGGGGTCTTCCCGGAGGCGAAACGGTGGAGGCGGAGGTGCGGTGCGTAGCCACGAGGGTCCTGTCGATTGGGACCGCGAGCACGCTGGCGCGAGTCGCTGGCGGCATGCGCGTCGGTGCGTGAGGTGCCGGCGGACACGGTTCGACGGCGCGTCAGATGTCGACGCGCGCGGGACCGGGGCACCAGCCAGACCGGGCGGCACCCGGACCAGGGAGCCATCCTGCCCGAGGATCCGCCACACCCCAGGACCCCGCTCACACACCTCGGCGGCCGGTCAGAGGACTCCCAGGGCGAGCGCCAGTAGGCTGATCGTTGCCATCGCGACCACGGACAGGATCGTCTCCATCAGCGACCAGGTCTTGAAGGTCTGCCCCACAGTCATCCCGAAGTACTCCTTGACCAGCCAGAAGCCGGCATCGTTGACGTGAGAGAGGAAGACGAGCCGGCACCGATCGCAAGGACGAGAAGAGCGACCTCGGTCTGCGGCATGTGATCACAACGGCGCCATGATGCCGGCCGCGGTGATGAGTGACACGGTCGCCGATCCGGTGGCCAGGCGCACGGCGACGGCGACGAGCCACCCAGCCAGGAGAGCGGGCACGGCCGCCCTGCTGGATCCACGTGGCGATGATGCTGGCGATCCTGAGTCGACGAGGGTCTGCTTGAACCCTCCTCCTGCCCCGACGATGAGCAGGATCCCGGCGATGGGTCCGAGCGAGGGCCCCCACCCGTCCGCGGACGTTGTCGGCGCTCAGCCCAGGCGGTCGAAGAGATACATGGAGGCCAGGACCGTGATCAGCAGGGCGACGATCGGCTTGCCCACGAACAGGGCCGCGTGAACAGCCGGGTTGTCACTGTCCTCGGGGACGAGGGTCTCGACGACGGTGCGCAGAAGCATGAGTCCCACAGGCAGCAGGACCACCACGATCGAGGTCGCGAAGGAGGGCGCGGCCCTCGTGCTCCTCGTCCGAGGCCCCAGTGGCTCGGGCGCCTCGATCGGCACTCCACTGGCCGTGAAGCGGGCCGCGATGGGCCCGGAGATGATGACCGTGGCACGGCGACCGCAGCCCCCAGTCCGAGGGGTGAGCTCCAGGTCGGCCTTGACGGCGTTGATGGCAATGAGCGGTCCGGGGTGCGGTGGCACGAGACCGTGGAGCGCGGACAGACCGGCCAGGGCGGGCACGCCCAGCAGGATGAGCGGCTGGCGAGCCGCCGGGCGACGATCATGACCACAGGGATGAGCAGGACGATGCCGACCTCGAAGAACAGTGGGATGCCGACGACGAAGGCGATGAGTGCCATCGCTCAGGGCAGGCGGGGCCGGGCGTGCGGGCCAGGACGGTGTCGACGATCTGGTCGGCGCCGCCGGAGTCGATGAGGAGACGGCCGATGATCGCCCCTGAAGGCGATGAGGGGTGCCCACGTCACCGATCGTGGATCCCATTCCCTGGTGAATGCGGTGAAGTGTATCGGCCAGCGGGATGCCCACGACAACGGCCAGGACCGCCGAGCCCAGCGTCAGCGCAGGAAGGGGTGCATCTTGCGCCAGACGATGAGCACGATGATCGTGGCGATGCCGAGCAGGGCGGCCGCGATGAGCTGCATGTGATTGTCCGTGTGGCTCACGGTGTCGGCTGCCGGCAGCACGACCGGTTGGGCCGGAAGAGTGAACGTCATTGTTGTCTCCGTTGTCGTCGGAAGGTGGAGTGAGAACGGGTTGTGCGCACGCCGGGTTCGGCGGGCCGGGGCGCCGTGCGCCGCGCACCTCGGCTCGGTTGGCGTGGACGCCGGCGATCGCAGTGAGGAGCGATGCTCAAACGGCGTCAGCCGGGAGTCTGCTCGAGTGCGGCGAGGATCGCTCGAAGGTCTCCTCCGGCGTCGCCCGCGAGACCATCGACGCCGTCCTCGTCGTCGGACAGAGGCTCGAGGGCGGCGAACTGGGAGGGAAGCAGGCTCGGGGGCATGAAGTGTCCCTCACGGTGGGCCATGCGCTCCTGGAGCTCATCCGCCTGGGCGAGCAGATGGATGAAGAAGACCCGCCCCTCGCGCGCTGGAGAGCAGGTCGCGGTAGGAGCGCGAGGCGCGGAGCAGGTGACGATCGTCTTGACGCCGTCGGCGGCGCGCTCGCTCATCCAGTCGCGCATGGACTCTAGCCAGGGCCAGCGGTCCTCGTCGGTCAGGGCGATGCCGCGGCTCATCTTGTCGATGTTGACCTCGGGGTGGAAGTCGTCGGCCTCGGCAACGGGCCAGCCCAGTGCGTTGTGAAGGCTGAGCGCGGCCGTGGTCTTGCCGCAGCCGGAGACTCCCATGAGGACGAGGTGCTCAACGGATCGGCTCATATCTGCTCCCTTGATGACGCCGTTGTCGTGAACTGATACGACAAATCTACCTCAAACGTAGTACTTTTAAAAAGGGTCGGATAGCATTTCCCAGACATCTCGCACCACTCCTCCGGAAGCCCACCCATGCCCTCCACCGACCGACGTCGCGACGTCCTCGACTCCCCTCGGGCGTGCCATCGTGACCGGGGAGATGACGCCGAGCCAGAGCCTGACACTGGAGGCGATCCGGTCCCGTTACGGTGTCTCCCGGACACTGGCGCGCGACTGCGTCCACACCTTGGAGTCCGTCGGCATCGTCGCCTCGCGACGTCGGGTGGGCATTGTGGTTCTACCGCGCGAACACTGGTCAGCCCTGCGCCCGAGCTCGTGCGCTGGCAGCTCGAGGCCGATCCGCACGGACCCAAGCTCGGCGCCCTGACCGAGCTGCGCGCCGCCATCGAAGCCGGTCGCCGCCGCAGCGGCGGGCGCCCGCCGAGCCACCGAGGACCAGCGCTCCGGACTACTGGCGCTGGCGGCCACGATTCGAGCCAAGGGCACCACCGGGAACGTCGCCTCCTACCTCGACGACGACATCGCCTTCCACAGCCTCATCCTGGAGGCCAGCCACAGCGACACCTTCAAGGCGCTGACCGACGTTGTCGCGGAGGTGCTCCGGGCGGGCCAGGCTCACCGGCCAGGTACGGCGTGCCTCAGCCTGAGGCGCTCGGGAGCTCCACGAGCGAGTCGCCGGCGCGATCGCAGCCGGAGACGCCGCAGCGGCGCGGAATCCTCCATGCGAGACCTCGTCGCCGAGGTGCGCAGCGCCCTGCTCGAACGCGGTCTACGCGGCTTCCTCGAGGCCTGACCTCCTCAGCGGATCGCAGGGCGTGGCGCGCGGCCGTCCGCGCTGGCCAGGGCAACGGCCACCGAGACCAGCGCGAGCCCGATGATCTCCCAGCCGCTGGGCAGCTGACCCAGCACCGCCACTCCACCAGCATCGACGTCGCCGGCAGGAGCGAGGACAGGAGCGCGAAGGTATCCGTCCCGGAGCCGGCAGAGCACCACTTGATCGAGCCCGTAGGCACCGCGGTCGACAGCAGCCCCACTCCCCAGCGCCATCACCGCCGACCTCACCGACGTCAGCGCACCGGCAGCCGCGCCAGACGGGCGAGAGGGAGCGTAGACCAGCGCGCCGAACACCATGCCCACAGCGAGCGAGTCGACCCCGGCCCCGGCCGAGGCCACGAGCCGCCCCAGAAGGATGATAGCCCGCCCAGGCCACGCCGGCCGCCAGTGCGAGCACGACCCCGTCCTCTGTTCCGGCTCGCTCAGGTCGACGCCGAGCCCGGAGATGGACACGACTCCCAGGAGCGCCAGCACCGCGGCGCAGCGCGGCCGCCACCGCGCCCCGTGATGACGGCGACGATGACCGGCCCGAGGAACTCCAGGAGACGACCGTCCCCAGCGGAAGCAGTGAGATCGCGCATGAAGATGACGTTCATGGTGGCCGTGGCGGTCCCGAAGGCGGCGGCCAGCACCAGCGCCTGTGCGTCCAGCCCCGGCGCCAGGGGCGTCGGAGCGCCGCGAGCACGGTGGCGCCACCACCAGGCGCCGCAGGCCACCGCCTCGTCGAGGCATGAGCGAGAACAGGGAGACGGCCAGGCCCGCACCGAGGTACTGGGAGAAGGCGGAGACGACGAAGATCAGCGGTGCCGGGATCCTTCCCACCACCGCGCTGCCCGCGCCACTCGCACCTGCGCTGTTGCTCAGCCGCGGGGCCGGCGGGGATCACTGCTCATCACCCCCTGTATTGTCACCCGCCTGCTGCGGCTCCTTCACGCGTCATCCTCCGCGGCTCCAGCGCGGCGCGCCCGGTGCGGACGGAGGTCGGCCCGACCACCTCGCCCAGGCGGCGCTCCCGGCTGGCGGAGTCGCGCAGCGCCCGCAGGAAGTCCACGCGCCGGAAGGCCGGCCAGTTGACCTCGCAGAAGTAGTACTCGGAGTGCACCGACTGCACAGGAGGGAACCCGGAGAGCCGTTGCTCGCCCGAGGTACGGATGACCAGGTCGGGGTCAGGGCTGGCCCCGTGTGGAGGTGGTCGGTGATGTCCTCCTCGCTGAGCGAGGCGGCGACCTCCTCCAGGCTCTGCCCCGGCGGCGGCCTGCTCGCGCAGGAGCTCGCGCACGGCGTCGGCGATCTCCTGACGGCCCCCTGCAGCCGACGGCGATGTTGACTTGCATGGGCCGGTCCTCCGGACCGACGGCCTCACCCCTTCTTCCCTCAGCCTTGGCTTCCGGCGGTTGGGACCGGGCGACGGCGGCGCGCAGGCGCTCAGCCAGCGGCTCGGGCAGGAGGTCGACGGCGCCCACGAGCCGCAGCCTCCAGCGACCGGTCTCGGCGAGCTCGTCGACGGCGTGGGCGATGATGTCGAGCAGGGGCGAGAGCTCGGACCCGGATCGCGTGAGAGGTTGTCGGTGCTCAGCAGCCACAGGGTGACGACCTGGACCCCATCTGCTCCGCCCAGCCGAGGAATCCTCGATCTTGTCCGCGCCGCGCTTGTGCCCCTGGGCGGTACCGAGCCCATGGACCGGCCCAGCGCCGGTTGCCGTCGAGAATGACGCCCACGTGGTGGGGCACCGTGGCCGGATCGATGCGCGCAGCCAGCCGACGCTCGTAGATGTCATAGAGGAAGTTGTCGCCTGCCATGCCGTGTTCCTCAGGGTTCCTCGGTGGTGTTGATAGGGGCGGGGACCCGACGGCGCGGGGCCACCTCCAACGGTATCGCGCGTCATCCGTCCGGCGCTGAGCGAGACGGTTAACAGCCCAGTCAAACCCGACCATCAGGTTCACTCCAGGGTTGCCGGGGGACAACGGGAGCACGTCGTCCTTTCGGCCACATCCACCCACCCGGCGCCTGCCGAGCGACCGACCGAACGGACGACCGTGCCACTCGAATCACATCGTCCTCCAGATGGATACCGCCACAACCTACGCTCACGTAACCTACGGACTCGTAAGGTTAGAGACACCGCCCCTTTCGCGGCCCGCGCCACCCAGAAGGACGCCCACGCCCATGCGCATCGACATCGCCATCGACGCCGCCGGCTGCGCCCCCGCAGCGCTCCGCGTCCACGAGCGCTAAGGGCGTCATCGCCGCCGTCAAGCCGAGGCTGCGCGGGTGGATCCACGCCGGCACCGCGCCGCTGGCCCCTGGCGGCCTGCATCGTGCTGACGGTACTGGCACCGGGGCGGGCCTGAAGTGGGCCTGTGCCATCTACCTGACCTGCTCGCTGCTGCTGTTCGCCAACTCCGGCGTCTACCACATCGGCACCGGGCACTGGTCCACGAAGGTGGCGGCCACGCTGCGGCGGATCGACCACGCGAACATCTACCTGCTCATCGCCGGCACCTACACGCCCCTGTCGGCGGCGCTGCTGCCCACGCGCACGGCCGCCCTGGTCCTGGGAATCGTGTGGGCGGGGGCCGCCATCGGCACGGCCACGAACCTGCTGTGGATGCACGCTCCGCGCTGGTTCACCACCGCCCTCTACATCATCCTGGGCTGGGTGGCGATCTGGTTCCTGCCGCAGTTCTGGAGAACCGGCGGCCCGGCGATCGTGTGGCTGCTGGTGGCCGGCGGCGTGACCTACACGCTGGGCGCGGTGGTCTACGCCCGCAAGACGCCCGACCCCTCGCCGCACTGGTTCGGCTTCCACGAGATCTTCCACGTGTGCACCGTGGCCGCGTGGGCCTGCCAGTGCGTGGCCTGCTTCCTGGCGGTCCTGCGGTAGATGGTTCGGGAGGCCAGCCGGAAGGCGACCGGGCGCTGCCCGACAGCCGCCATGCCGTCGAGCGGGACATGTGTCCTACCGACTTCCTGACAACAGCGTCCAACGCCGATCGGGCAGGTCAGCGTGGATTCATGTCCCTCGGGCCACCGTCGCAAACCCTCAACATTTCAAGACCTTTCGCCAAGTACCCAGTGTCTCCTCAGACTACGGCGTAGACTCGCGCTTCAAACCCGGTTGGCCCTACGAGGAGCCGCCGGGTGTCGTCGTCGCAAGGAGGCCCTACCGGCCGCCGCGCGACCAGTACCAGTCATCCAAGGAGGACCCATGTCCGAGCAGTCACAGGGCACCTGGCTCACGCAGGAGGCCCTACGACCGCCCTGTCCGCCGAGCTCGAGCACCGCAAGACGACCGAGCGCAAGGAGATCGCCCAGCGCGTGGAGGCGGCCCGGCAGGAGGGTGACCTGAGGGAGAATGCCGGCTATCACGCGGCCCGCGAGGAGGCGGGCTCAACGAGGCGCGCATCATCCAGCTCGAGGAAACCCTGGAGAACGCCCAGATCGGAGAGGCGGCCGACGACGGCTCGGTCTCAGCCGGCACGATCGTCACCGCGAAGGTGGCGGGCAAGGGAGCAGGTCTTCGCCCTCGGCGGCCAGGAGATCACCGCGGACGTGCCCGACGGCGTCAAGGTCTTCTCCCCCGACGCCCCGCTGGGCCAGGCCCTCATGGGGCACCGCGCGGGCGACACCGTCTCCTACGAGGCGCCCAACGGCCGGGAGATCCAGGCCGAGATTGTCAAGGTCGAGCGGGTCTGAGCCTCTTCTCCGCTCCCCTTCCACCGAGCCGGGCGTTTTTCGCGCAGCCCCTCCGAATTTCCGTCGGGCACCGCGAGAAATGCCCGGCTCAGATCCTAAGGAACCCAAGAAAACAACCAACCCCTGAGATGCTGAGATGACGCAAGGAGAGTTCTATGGGTTATGCAATGTATTTCTACAGATTCAGCGATGGACGCAGCATCGGAGGCAACAAGCAGGGGTTGTGGAACTTTCTTGAGCGCCGAGGATTAAGTCTTCAGCGCAGCCCACACTCCAGCGACACGACACACCTGGTGAACGCCGACGGTTCGGCACTATTATTCGCAGACGGCTACCCACGAGATCTCATCCTCTCCGACCCCTCCATTCACGACTCAGAGCTGAGCGCTTTCATTGCACACGCCCATCTCAGCGATGACGAGTGCGAACTGCTCTACGACCTGTGCGTCTCGACGAACTTCCTCCTCGTTCACGTGGACGCACCCCTACTATTCGTCATCCCAGACGGGAATCACCGGATCGACCAACTGCCGCAAGAGGTAAGGGATGACGCAGACCGAGGTGAGATTGAGATTGTTGTGGCCAACAGCTGGCAGGAAATGCAAGCCGCATTAAAGTACGAGTAGACGCGCATTCTGTAAAAACGAGAACTCCAGTCACGGACGGGATGTACCCCATGGGCTTCTCTCTATCTGTACAAGATCAACGGAGATCGACTCGTCGATCCGGATCGCGACGGCGTGCAGAAGTTCTTGCGACGGCGTCGAATGCACATGAAGGTCTTCCCGCCCTCCAGCGCAGACCGGCCATCATCCGCGACGCTGCTCAACGAGGACGGAACCGACATCGATGTCGATGGGCTCCAGGACTTCCACTTCTCCAATGTGCTCGAGGAGGATGAGGCGATGACGGCGGGGACCGGGCATGCCCACCTCACTGCCGGTGAGTGCGACTTCATCTTTGATCTGTGCATCTCGGCAGGCTTCATGATCGTCAACCCTCAGGGAGGCCCCAGCTTCATCGTCCCGCGCGGGAACCACACGGCCGAGAATCTGCAAGCCATCACGCAAGACATGAGTGCGGAGGATCAGGAGCAGGACATCGTCACTATCAACAGCAGTGAGGAGCTTCAGGCGCTACTCACCGGCGGGTTCCAGAACTTCCTCGACTGGCGCGAGAGGGCCTTCACCCAGCTGGGGCTGAACAGCTCCGGGCCGGAGTCCTCACCGAGTGCCTGACCGACACCCGCACTCGCGCCTCGACCCCGGCCGCTCCTCGCGGTCAGTGAAGCGCGGGAGGGAATAGGCGCCGGGGGCAGTAGCGTGTCCTCATGTTCAACATCCTTCGTCACTCGCTCAGCGGATCGGCGCCGGCCGGCCGCGAGACGCCGGTCCTGCCCTCCCCCGGAGACCACCCGGTGCTGGGGACTCCCCTGGACGGGCCGTGGCCCGAGGGCAGTCGGGTCATCTACCTGGCGGCCGGCTGCTTCTGGGGGGTGGAGCGGATCCTGTGGCGCCAGGACGGCGTCGTCTCGACGTCGGTGGGCTACATGGGCGGCCAGACGCCCAACCCCACATATCAGGAGGTGTGCACCGGGACGACCGGTCACGCCGAGACGGTACGAGTCGTCTACGACCCTGCCGTGTGCGGCGAGGGCGGGGAGACCCTGCTGCGGACTTTCTGGGAGAACCACGACTCCACGCACCTGAACCGTCACGGCAACGACGTCGGCACCCAGTACCGCTCGGCGGTGTGGACGACGACGCCGGCCCAGCGCGAGGCGGCTGTGCGGATCCGCGAGGCATTCCAGGGCGAGCTGACCCGCCTGGGCCTGGGCACCTGCGTCACCACCATCGAGGACGCCGCGGACGCGCCGGCTCAGTTCGGCGGCCCCTACTACCTGGCCGAGGACTACCACCAGGCCTATCTGCACAAGAACCCCAGCGGCTACTGCAACCACGGCCCCAACGGCGTGACCTGCCCGGTCGGCATCACGGACCTGCCCGCCCAGACCGACGTCCTGGCCCCCGAAGACGCGCCGGCCTGAGGAGAGCACCCCAGCCATTGACGGGTCAATCACCAGGGTTCTCACACGTTGCCTTGAGACGCTGTCTTCCGGCCGCCCTGCCAGCACTCCCAGCCCTGAGCGCCCGCGACCGCCTGACCTGTTTCCCTGCGCACCACAGGAGGCTCAACCCCGATGAGCAGCCAGCAGACCAGCACCCCGTCCCCGGACCAGACGCCGGAGGGGACGCAGTCGGAGACCCACTGGGCCGAGGACACGGACTTCCAGTGGCGCGCCGCGACCGAGCTGCTCATCGCCCTGGGGGTCCCACGCTCCACCGCCCGCCTCACCAGCGACCTGCGCACCTCCATCGCCCATCTGGAGGAGGTCGACGCCCACCTGCCCCGAGACGGCAAGCCTCTGCCGGAGGCGGACCGTCTCACCCTGCAACAACGCCGTCGACGACGTCGCCCGGGCCATCCTGCCGCTGGCGCACGCCACGCTGGAACGGATCCGGGCCGAGGAGCTGCGCACCGAGGTCGTCGGCGTCGACTACGACGCCCTGTGCGACGCCGTCGAGCAGCTCGAGGCCACCTACCGCGCCGGCTGGTGGCGCGCGGCCGAGAGGGAGGGCGCCGACTTCTTCCTGCGCGAGGTCGAGGCCCTCGAGCGCCTCAACGTTCCGCCAGTCCGGGCCAACTGGCGCGACGCCGGCAGGATCGTCAGCGTCCTGCGCAAGATGCCCGACTCGACGCTGCGGCGCATGGCCCGCACAGCAAACCCCATGGCGCTGCGATTCATGGTGCTGTTCGGCCTCCAGTCCGGCTACCGCGATGGACTGTTCGACAAGACCATCTCGATCCCCCGCCTCATCCACACCCGCACCAGCGAGTACCGCAGCACGTACCGGACCAGCTCAGCCGCCTAGCGCGAGCCGCGCAGCCACCACCGGCTCACTCACCAACAAAAACTTCAGAAGCGACGCGGCTCCGGGTCATTTCTGAAGTTTTTGTCGAAGTGAGGGGCTCACCAGCGTCGGCCAGTGGGCCTGACTCCCGCAGCGGCCAGTCGCCGCAGCATCTGGGCCCCGGCGTCACCCCAGGCTTGTGCCCACGTCCAGCGGGCCACCGTCAGGCCCGAGGCCCGCAGGGCGTCCTCCCGGAGCTTCTCACGCCACACGACATCCTCCGGGTCCTGTCCAAAGGAGGCCGACCGGTACTTGACTCGACCGTCGAACTCACCGGCCACCTCATGGTCCGGCCAGTAGTAGTCCAGGATGTAGAACTCCGGCCCGACCCGCACACTCACCTGCAGCTCCGGCTTGGGGAGACGGTGCTCCCACATACGCGGACACGCGACATGGACTCGCCCGGCGACTCGGATCGACCGTCGGCCAGGCGCACGGCCTGCCGAGCGCGGGGGCCACCACGTGCCGTAGCGGGCAGACGTTCCAGGGCTTCCTCCATGGCTTCCACGGAGCACAGCCTGTTGTGCAGGGCCGCGTCCATGGCGACGACTCCCGCCATGACCCCGCTCCACCGAGCCAGGTCAATGAGTGAGTCCGGCAGCGCGACGGCGAGATGCCCTGCCCACCCTGACGACCTCAGGTGCCGCGGCGCTGGACGTGGCGCCACAGCAGGAGGTCCGCACCCGCCCGGGACGCCCATCCACGACCTCCACCCTGCGCAGGACCGTCCCCACCAGCGGCAGCCCGTAGGCGGCGACGGCGGAGGCGCCCGCCAGCACCAGATCCTCGCCGTACTTCCGGTGCGCCGCCCGAGCAGCAGCTCGTAGCGCTCCGTCCCTGAGGCCGCCTGCCAGGCCGAGCGGGGAGCGTAGACGCCTGCAGCGACTCGCAGCCAGTCGTGGCTGAGATCCGGACGCGCGCACGCGGCGCCGTCGAGGCCGGTCTCGTTCCACAGGAGCGGGTGCAGGGCCCCGCCATCGGACAAGGGCAGGGAGGAGATCGAGGTGGTCATGCGCCTATGCTGCCCGCGGCGCCCCGGCGCTCACCCGACGCGCTTGCGTCCTGTGGACACAGGAGGCCGACGGCACCGATGTGGACACCGGCACCGCGGATCACTTCGACAAAATCTTCACAGACGACGCGAGCTCGCGTCGTTTGTGAAGATTTTGTCGAAGTGTGTGCGGCGGGAGGCCGGACGTGCAGCCGCGTCGCACCGCCGCTCAGTCCTCGCCGGGTCGGCCGGCCAGCTCGAGCTTGCGGTAGCGGCTGACGGCCGCCCCGACGTCGACCATGCGCGGGCGCACGAGGAAGGCGGGCCGCTCGCGCTCGTCGGTCAGAGCGTCCAGGCCCTCGTCATCGAGCAGGGCCTCGAGATCGTCCAGGCACTCGCGCAGCGTAGAGCCCCCGTCGAAGCGCTGCTCCAGCAGGGCACGCAGGGCGTAGGCGATGGCCTCGGCCTGCCCGGGGTCGGTGACGCCGCCGACGTCGGAGATGTCGATGTCCTCCCGGTCCAGGACGAGGGTGGAGGTGCCCTGGGCGCGGGTGCGCACGGGCCCCGGCGGTGCGCGGCGGGGCGGGCTCGGGGACGCGCTGCCGAGGCTCGGGCGAAGTCCCTCCAGCTCGGTGACGGGGCCGGGGCTGGTCGGCCACGACCCGGCGGGCCTGCTCGGTGACGTCGCGCAGGTGGTAGGCGTCCATGAGCAGGACCCGGTCGGCCACGTCCAGGTAGTCCCCGGAGCCGCCCATGACCATGACCGTGGAGACGCCCCGCCGGCGGAAGAGCGCGGTGATCCGGTCCACCAGGGGCGTGATGGGCTCGCGCTCGGCGGCCACCAGCTCGCGCATGCGCGAGTCGCGGATGAGCAGGTTCGTGGCGGAGGTGTCCTCATCCAGCAGCAGCGCGGTGGAGCCGGCCTCGACGGCCTCGATGATGGAGGCGGCCTGGGATGTGGATCCCGAGGCGTTGCGGGTGGTGAAGGAGGCGGTGTCGCGCCCGGCCGGCAGGTGGGAGATGAAGGGCGTCAGGTCGACGCCGGTCACGGCGCGCCCGTCGGCGGCCCGCACCTTGACGGCGTCGGGGACCGTGGCGACGAGCTCGCGCCCGTCCTCGGGCACGTGCGGGTAGACGCCGCGCTCGATGGCGCTCAGCAACGTGGACTTGCCGTGGTAGCCGCCTCCGACGATGACGTTGACTCCCGCCTCGACGACGGTGCCGCGCACCGTTCCGGCGTGGGGGAGCTTGACCGTGGCGGCCATGGAGTCGGGGGCCTCAGGGGACACCACCATCCAGGGGCTCGTCGCTCACCCCGGAGCGGCGCGGCAGGACGGAGCCGTCGGCGAGGAAGGACACCCATCCGTTGCGGGCCACCGTCGCGGTCAGGGCCCGGTGGTCCTCGAGGGTGGCGATGTGGCGCACGAGCTGGTCGCCCCGCTCGCCGGTGAGGTCCATGGCCTCCTCCAGCTCGCGCACGAGGTCGCGCCCCACGATCCGGGAGGCCTCGTGGCCCTGGATGGAGCGGCCCTGGGCGGGCAGGGCCAGGCGGGCGCGGACCTCCAGGACCCAACCGGGCCCCTCCTTCTTCTCGTCGGGGCGCACGATGATGCTGGAGCGCTGAAGGATCTCCCTGCCCGGGAGAGGCGATCGACAGCGCCGTGCCACGGAATCCGGCGTGCAGCTCGCGGGTGAGGAAGTCGCCCACGGCCAGGCGCCGGTCGGCGTCGGCCAGCAGGTCGGCCTCGTCGAGCAGCTCCAGACCGTGCAGGTCAGTGGGCACGTCCACGTGGATGCGCGTGGGCGGGGCATAGGGGTCGGCCTGGACGCGGTCGATGTGCAGGGAACCAGCCGGCGGGCGCCCGGTAACGCCCGACGATCGCCCTTGCAGGCGGCGTAGGAGCGTCCATCGAGGGCGTGGAGGTGGCCGACGAGGTCGGCCAGGGAGGCCGTCGCGGGGCTCGTCGTCGTAGACGCGGCGCGAGCGGCCGCGCTCGCCATCCCGGTAGCCACGGTCACCACCCCGGTAACCGCGGTCGCCGCCGCGGTCCCCTCCCCGCGGCCTCCACCCGAGCCGCCTCGGTAACCGCGGTCGCCGCCACCGGAGCCGCCCCGGTAGCCGCGTCCGCCCTGTCGTCCCGGTGGGAACCGCCTCGCTCGCTGCGCTCAGTCATGATGGAAACCCTACCACCCGCTGATCCGAGCCCCGACAGCCGCGAGCGAACGATGTCGCCGCCGGGGCACCCGCAGGTACCGCCGACGGCGACGTGGTGGACTGGCGTCCTCCGGTTCAGCTGATCAGCCGAGTTCCGCGCCTTCAGCGCAGGGAGGCCAGGGCGTCGGAGTGGGCGACGACGTCGCGCACCATGGCCGGGACCTCGGGATCGTGGAAGGAGGCCGGCGAGAAGCGCCGTCGGCGAAGTCGGTGTTGAGCGACAGGAACACGTTGGAGGCAACGACGGTGGCGCCCATGCCCTGGAGGATCTGCTGGAGGTGGCTGACGGCGCGGATGCCGACGCTGTAGGAGTAGCCGACTACGCCCACGCCCTTGTTGGCCACGGCGCTGGGATCGAGGAAGTCGATGGCGTTCTTCAGCGCGCCAGGGATGGAGAAGTTGTACTCGGGGGTGACGAAGATCAGCCCGTCGAAGGACTTCAGCGCCTCGCCAAAGGCAGCTCCGGCCGGGGAGGTGGGAGCGGCCATGCGCGGGGAAGCTCCTCGGCGAACAGGGGCAGGTTGAAGGAGGCGATGTCGACGATCTCGGCCTCGACGCCCTCGATCTCGTTGGCCTGGTCGACCACCCACTGGGCGATGGAGCCGCCCACGCGGTTGGGGCGGACGGAACCGACGACGACAGCAAGACGGGTCATGTTATTTCTCCTGGTCAAAGGGCGGCTGGGCCGGAATCGCGTCAGGTGGAGGCCACTCTGCGCAACCACGGCACGCCCGGCCGCGACAAATGAATCATCAATAACTCTATGGGAACTCCAACAGAAGTAGCGACCTCTTATTGCATGATACCTGCCACAGCAGGCCCGGCCGCTCCGCCCCCTGCCTTCAGGGTGCCGAGAGGCCCCATTTTTCACGGCTCAACGGGCCAGGAAGAAGCGGAAGGCGGGGTCGGTGGTCTCCTCGTTGTAGGAGTAGCCGAGGCGGTCCATGTGCTCGGTCAGCTCGACGTCGTCGGGCCCGGCCGCGAAGGCGCACAGGATGCGGCCGTAGTCGGCACCGTCGGTGCGGTAGTGGAACAGGGTGATGTTCCAGCGGGTGCCCAGGACCTCCAGGAAGTGGGCCAGCGCCCCGGGAGACTCGGGGAAGAGGAAGGAGAAGAGGCGCTCGGGCACGCCCGGGGTGGCGCGCCCGCCGATCATGGAGCGCACGTGGACCTTGGCGAGCTCGTCGTCGGTGAGGTCGATGACGTCGTAGCCGGCCTCCTCCAGGTCCGCCACGATCTCGGCGCGCTCCTGGCGGCGGGCGATGCGCACGCCCACGAAGATGCGGGCGGGGTCGGTGGCGGCACGGGCCGCGGAGAGCCGGTAGTTGAACTCAGTGACCGAGCGGGCGCCCAGGACCGAGGCGAAACGCAGGAAGGAGCCCTGCTCCTCGGGGATGGTGACCCCGAGGATGGCCTCGCGCTGCTCACCGATCTCACTGCGCTCGGAGATGTAGCGCAGCTGGTGGAAGTTGAGGTTGGCTCCGGACAGGACGAAGGCGAGGCGCTCGCCGGACAGGTGGTGCTCGGCGGCGTAGCGCTTGAGGCCGGCCAGGGCCAGGGCCCCGGAGGGCTCCGGAGATGGCGCACGTCATCGAAGATGTCGCGTACGGCGGCAGAGGTCTCATCGGAGGAGACGGTGACGACGTCGTCGAGCAGGGCCCGGCACATGCGGAAGGTCTCCTCACCGATGCGGCGCACGGCCACCCCTTCGGCGAACAGGCCCACGTGGTGCAGGGTGATGGGCTCGCCGCCCAGCAGGGCAGCCTTGAGGCAGGCCGACTCCTCGTGCTCGACGCCGATGACCTTGACGGCGGGCATGAGCTGCTTGATGAGGACGGCGATGCCGGCGGCCAGGCCCCGCCGCCCACAGGCACGAAGACGCGGTCGAGGTGGGCGTCCTGCTGGATGAGCTCCAGGCCGATGGTGCCCCTGGCCTGCGATGACGCGAGGGTCGTCGAAGGGGCGATGTAGGAGTGGCCCCTCGGCCTCGGCCAGGCGGGTGGCCTCGGCCTTGGCGGCGTCGAAGTTGTCGCCGTGGAGCGGACCTCGCCGCCCAGGGCGCGAACGGCGTCGACCTTGATCTGCGGGGTGACGGTGGGCATGACGATGATGGCGCTGATCCCCAGCAGGGCGGCGGAGCGGGCCACGCCCTGGGCGTGGTTGCCGGCCGAGGCGGTGACGACGCCCCGCTCGCGCTCGGCCGTGCTCAGGGAGCGCATCGCGTTGTAGGCGCCGCGGATCTTGAAGGAGTGGACGGCCTGGAGGTCCTCGCGCTTGACCTCGACCGTGTTGCCCAGGCGGGCTGACAGGGCGGGCATCTCCTGGGCAGCGTGTGCTCGGCCGCCTCGTAGACGAGGGGCCTGAGGATCTCCCGCAGGTAGCGGGCGCTGTCCCAGGCCGGGGTTCCGTTGCTGCTGACGCTGTCGAGCTCATTCACGAGTGACAGCGTAACGGGCAAGGCGCCGCCCGGCTCAAGCCGGCGCTGGCGCACGCACGTGTTGCGCACGAGGCATATGAGCACCAGGACACTGAATTCCTCTATAAGAGGGAGCCAAAAACGAAGAAGCTGAGGTCCCGCGCGCCAGGCGCGCTGCCGCTCATGAGGCCAGCCAGCGCATTGAAGAGAAGAACGGGGAAGATCATGCGCGCCGCATCAGTCAGCTCCACGGCCACATCCTCGTGGGGAGCAGGTCAGGCAAGGAGTCGCGGGCCCCGATGACCGAGGCTGAGCGAGCCGAGTACGACACGGCTGCCATCGAGGCCGAGGCCCGCCTCCAGCGTGCTGAACTGGTTGACAACACGCCCCGAAGCGCGCCCCGGACCGAGAACTGATCGGCCGCTGATCGCGATGAAGGGCTCAGAATGTCCAAATCGGTGACAAAGGAGCTCCGATGTCGGTAAATCGCGCGCAGAAACGTTGAAATCATGCGGTTCTTATCTGATGCCTTGGACCTGTTTCAGGGTCTTTGTCACCGATTTGGACATTCTCAGGCTGACCTCCTCAAGAACCGACGCTAACAGAAAATCGCCAGGTGCCTTGCTCTAGCCCGCCGGCGCACCCAGAGCGTCAAGGCCCGGCGACGCACAACTGGATGCAGGAGCCGGAGGACTCACACCAGCACTGGCGACCAACACCTCCCATAACTGCCTATATCTAGAAATATTCATACCTATGGGAGTCCGCAGAGCGAGCACATCATCAGCTCACGGAATCCGGCGGGAATAATTCGGATGGACCCGCAAGGTTGGTATGCACCACCCCTACGGAAAGGAGCCGTCATGTCGCTCCAGCTCTTCGAGCTCGTCCCCGCAACGCCGTCACGCAGAGGCTGCCGAGGCCCTCATCGCCCGGATCTCTCAGGCCGTTGAGGCCGCCGGCGCCCCTCCGTCCTGGAGTCGCAGGGTCACCGCCAGCCACGAGCGCATCTTCACTGTCGTCGAGCTCGGCTCCGACGACGTCACCCTGACCGAGGGCCGTCCGGTCCGCTGCGGCCGACGCCGAGGTCACTCGGCGGACGAGGTCCGCCTCGTGGGCGCCCAGATCGAGGACGTGCGTGCCCTGGCCCGCAGGGCCGACTACCTCGTGGGTGGGACATCCCCGAGGAGATCTCGATGGAGACCTACCTGGCCCGCAGAAGGCCAACTCCCCAAGTACGCCCAGGTCCCGGAGGTGAGCTTCCTGCGCACCTACGTGCGTGAGACACGGTCAAGTGCCTGTGCTTCTACGACGCCCCCGACGAGGAGGCCGTGGTGCGCGCCCGCGAGGCCGTCTCCACCCCGATCGACCGCCTCCACGCCCTGGAGGGCTGAGGTCCCCGATCGACAGACGCGGCGGGCGCCAACCCATGTTTCGGTTGGCGCCCGCCTCTGTTCCACTGTGTTCTTGTGCACGGTGGCGCCGGCCGCTTCGCGCCCACCGCACCTGCTGCTGCTGAGGTCTCAGCGCCTGGCGCTGCGGGGAGGCAGCCACTGCCGTGACCGACAGGACCACGAGGGCGGCGGCCGGTGTGGCCCACGGCCCAGGGGCCCGCTCGATATAAGGCAGGGCATCGGACGGGACCAGTCCCCACTCAGGAGTGGGGCTCTGCGCCCCCAGACCGAGGAAACCGAGCCCGGCCAGGGCCAGGGCCTTACCCGGGAGCCTCAAGGCAGCATGTCGCACCAGGGGCCCGACGACGGCGGGCAGGACCCGGGTCAGGGTGATCCGTACACGCCCCTCCCCCAGGACCGGCGCGAGGAGGACGTCAGGGCGCTGCCGGTTCTCGGCGACGAGCCCGGCGGCGTGGGAGGCCAGGGCGCCCAGCCGACGCCGGCCACGGCGATGGCGGCGCCCGTTGCGCTGGGGCCGAGGACTCCGGCGATGATGAGCCCGGCTAGGACCGGTGGGGCGGCGTTGGCCACCTCGATGAAACCGGTCGCCGCCCCAGCGGCGCCAGCCCCACCAGCAGGGGCGATGACGAAGCACACCACCGTGACGATGACGGCGCTGGTCACGGTGGACACGGCCCCATGGGCCACCCGGGCCAGCACGTCGCGTCCCAGAGAGTCGGACCCGAGCGGGAGAGCGACGCTGGGGTCCTGGAGCTTGTCGGCGACCACCGTGTCGGGTCGCGCCCGATCTCCCAGGCGACCATCGCTGCCAGGAGTCCGCCCCGACCCCGGCGATGATTCGGGAAGCCCGCCCGCTGTAGGCGCACCGGGGCGGCGCGCTCGGGCCTCGGCACCGGCCGCCCTGTCCCACGAGGCGGCCGGCGACTCCAGCGATAACGCCAGCGGTGAGTGCCAGGGCGAGCAGGAGGAGGATCTGGGCCTGGAGAGCCGGCACGTCCTGAGCGGTGGCCGCCTCCAGGAGCTCGCGGCCCAGTCCCGGGATGGCGAAGATCTTCTCCACGGCGACCGCCCCTCCGGTCAGGGGCAACGACGACGAGCGCCACCTGCCCGGTCAGTGGCGCCAGGGCCCGCTCGCAGGACGGCCCCGGCAAGGCCCGGCCTCGGATGCCCGCAGTGGACCAGGTAGCCACCCAGCGTTCGGAGAAGGTGGCGGTGACGGCGTCGGGGAGACAGAGTCCACCGAGGTAGCCGCCGGTGGGCAGGCCCAGGCTGAGGGCGGGCATGATGACCTTCTCGAGGGCCGCCCCACCCGAAGGGCGGCAGGATCCTGAGGTGAGACGGCCAGGACGAGCATGAGGATCGGGGCCAGGAGGTACTCGGGCAGGGAGATGAGGACCGCGGAGACGGCGCCGCCGCGGGTCCGGGGGCGCCCTCGCAGTCCGTCGCGCAGGGCGGGCAGGACCAGGGCGGCGGCGATGACGAGCCCGACACCGAGCGCGGCGGCCATGAGGCTCAGGGAGACCCCGAAGGCGTCGACGGCCTCCGGGCCGACGGCGGCCCCCGAGACCCAGGAGCGCCCCAGGTCGCCGCGGGTCAGGCCGGCGAGCCAGTGCCCGATCACGTGGAGGGGGCCACCGTCAATCCCGATGCTCCTGCGGATGGACTCAGGACCTCCGGCGTAGGCTCACGGTCGGAGGAGGTGGCGCGCAGGATCGTCAGGGCAGGGTCCTTGCCCGAGAGCCACGGCAGCACGCCCACCAGGCCGACGAGGCAGGCCAGGGCGAGCAGACGCGAGATGCCGGCGACGACGTCGTACCGGTCGCGCAGGCGCCCGGCGACCCGAGTGAGCACGCCGTTCACTTCTTCACGGTCGTGGCCGAGGTGATGAGGGCACGCTCGCCCGGGTCGCGTTCGACGCCCGAGACGCCGGCGGCCTCACCCTGGAGGACCCGCTCGTGGACGATCGGGATGGCCGCGCCGGTGACCAGGACGGCCTGCTCGGCGGCCATGATGGCCTTGCGCCGCTCCTCGCCGGGATCAATAGCGGCGGCCTTGGAGATGGCGGCGTCCACCTTCGCGTCGGATAGTCCGCTCATGGAGTAGGAGCCGGAGGAGGAGAAGTCGGCGGTCATGTAGGCGACGGCGTCGCCGAGTCCTGGACGGTGGAGCGCGACACGAGGACGGCGTCGAACTTTCCGGCCAGGGCCTCGGACTCGATCTGGTTGTACTCGCGCACGTCCTGGGTGACCTTGAAGCCGGCGGCCTCGAGCTGTTGGGCCAGGAGGGGGACCATCTCACCGAGCTCGGGGCGGTCGGTGTAGGAGGCCAGGGTGATGGCGGTTCCGGCGGGGACGCTCCCGGCGGCAGTGGCGCCCGGGACCTTGCCGGTGGCGCCGCGCCCGTGGCACCAGGGGTGGGTCTCCCTTCTTCCAGGCGCGCGAGATCGGCGGCCCAGGGGCACAGCCGGCCCCAAGAGGCCAACAGGAGAGTCGGCGTGGCCCTCGAAGACGGTCTTGATGAGCGCGGCCGGATCGACGGCGTTGCGGGCGGCGGCGCGCAGGGCCGGGTTGGCGAAGGCGCCGGAGCGGGTGTTGAGATAGAGGGTGGAGGTGCGCGGTGTCGATACCTCGTGAATGAAGTTCTTGTCCACGTTACCGGCCTGGGACACAGGGACGGCCTCGACGATGTCGGCGGTATCGGTGCGTGGGGCGGTCCGCGGGCGGCGCCGTCGGGCACGTGGGTGACGTCGATGCCGGGGCGGCGGCCTTCTTGCCCCAGTACTTGTCGTTGCGCTCCAGGGTGGCGCCGGACGAACCGTTGGCCTGCTTGAGGATGAAGACGCCGGTGCCATGGCCGACGGGGTCGATGGCACCGTCGGCGGAGCTCGGGTAGGCGGCCGGGGACAGGATGACGAGCTGGGGGCTGGAGACGCGCTGCGGCATGAGGGGGTCGGGGGCCGCGGTGGTCAGGAGGAGGTCCTTGCCGTCGGCCTTCGCGGTGAGCTTGATTCCGTCCAGGACGCGCGGCGGCTTGCGGCACTGGCGGCGAAGGTCAGGGGCGGCGGCCGCGTTCTCGGCACTCAGGGCGGTGCCGTCGTGGAAGGTGACGCCCTCGCGCAGGGTGAAGCGCCAGGTGGTCTCGCCCTCGCGCTTCCAGGCGGTGGCGAGCATCTCCTGGGCGTCGCCGTCGGCGGTGAGCCTGGTGAGGCTTTCGGCGCAGGACCAGCGAACGAGCTTGGAGCCGTCGTTGGTGAGCGGGTTGAGCTTGCTCTCGGGTGCGTGGAACATGGCCAGTCGGATGCGGCCGTCGCCGGTGAGCTGCGCGAGCAGGAGGCGATGGCGGCGGCGCTGCTCCGACGCCGAGGGCGGCGAGGACCTGGCGGCGGGTGACGGCGGGGGCGGGCAGAGACATGGATGCTCCTTCGGGCCTGTGTCGGGGTGTCATCGGTCGGGGCGGTCGTCGTCAGCCGGGTGTTGCGGTCGGCAGGGGTGGGAACGGCGTCGCGCAGGGTGCGGGTGGCCGGGTGGCTGGGTCGGGTGAGGATGTGGTGCATGGGGGCGTCCTCGACAATGGTGCCGTCGTCCATGACCAGTGCGCGCCGGCAGACACGGGCGACGGCGGCCAGGTCGTGCGACACCAGCAGTAGGGCCGGGGCGGGCCGGGCGCAGTGGTCAGCCAGGGGCGGGCCGGGCGCAGTGGTCAGCCGGGGCGGGCCGGGCGCAGTGGTCAGCCGGGCGGGCCGGGCGCAGTGGTCAGCCAGGGCGGGCCGGGCGCCGGTCTTGGTACTGGACTCCGCGTCGGCGCTTCTGCCGGCTTCGGCGTCGGCCTCGATGGAGGCGAGCAGGTCGAGGGTCTGGCGGCGCAGGGCGGGGTCCAGCCCGGAGACCGGCTCATCGAGCAGCAGGTAGCGCGGCGACAGGGCCAGGGCCCGGGCGATGGAGACCCGCTGGGCCTGGCCCCCGGAGATCTCGTGCGGCCGCGAGCCCCAGATGTCGGCCGGTACGTCCAGGCTCTCCAGCACCTGCCGAGCCCGTGCATCGGCGTCATCGCGATGACGCACCACGCCCAGGGTGCGCAGCGGGGTGGTCACCTGCGCCAGCACCGGGCGGCGCGGGTCGAGGCGTGGCGGCGGCGTCCTGGGGCACGTACTGCACCGCCCGACGGAAGGCTCGTAGGCTCCGGGCACCGCCCCGGCGCACGGCCTCACCGTCCAGCAGCACCTCGCCCCGGTCCTGCGGGCCCGGGGAGTCGAGCAGCAGCAGAGCCCGCAGCAGCGTCGTCTTCCCGCACCCCGAGCGCCCGATCAGCGCCACGTTCTCCCCCGGCACCAGGCTGAGGGTCCACGCCACGCACCGCCACGTGATGCTCACCGTCGAGCCCCGGGTGGGAGCGCGTCAGACCACGTGCCCCAAGCCCGCTCATGCGAGTGGCTCCGGCAGCGGCCAGGGCCCCGTCAATGGTCTCCTCGGCGGCGGCCTCGCACATGGCGACCGTGACCGGATGCTCAGGGTGGACCAGGACCTGGGCTGCGGGGCCGCGCTCCATGACGGCGCCGCCGTGGAGGACGACGACGTTCTCGCAGATCGCGGCTGCGGGCAGGTCGTGAGTGATGAGAAGCAGGGCCGGGGCCTCGGGCAGGCTGGTGAGGGAGGTCAGGAGCCTGAGGATCTCGGCTCGGGCGACGACGTCGAGGGCGGTGGTGGGCTCGTCGGCGATCGTGAGGGCGGGCTCGGCGGCCAGGGCCAGGGCCAGGCTGATGCGTTGGCGCTGGCCTCCCGGAGAGACGACCGGGCACGCGGTCGGCGAGGACTCGTCGAGGTCCGACGGCGTGAGATAGATCGGTGGCGCGCTGATCGGCCTCGCCCAGGGTGCGTCCGGAGGCCTGGGAGGCCAGGAGATCTGGCGACCGACCGCGATGAGCGGGTGCAGGGCGGTCGAGTGGTCCTGGGGACACCAGCGCGATGCGGCAGCCGCGGGGACGCCGCGCGGCGGAAGCCGCAGAAGGTTGGTGCCCTCGGTCCTGCCTCCTTGATCGCAGTCCGCGCGCGAGCCGTTACCAGAACCAACGCCGTCGGGATCAACGGTCAGGAGCCGGAGACCTCCAGTCCGGCGGGAGGGTGCCCGCGAGCGCGGCACAGGTCAGGGGACTTTGCCCGCGCCGGAGGCGCTCGACCAGGGCGGTCCGGCTCCCGGGTGCAAGACGCAGGTCGACGTCGTCGACCAGCGCAGTGCTGCCAGCGCACCACCAACGATCTGAGAACGATTGTCACACGCAAACTTTTAGATACGAGTGACAACGATTTTTCAAATACGCAATTGGTCAGTCCGGGTCGTCACCCCAGGCCCGCCGGGCTACTTCATCCCGAGGCGCTTGAGGTCGCGTACAGCGCCCAGGTCGGCGCTGGTGGCGAGCATCGCGTAGGCGCGCAGCGCTGCGGAGACCTGCGGGGCCGGTCCACGTGCGGGGTCAGGCGTCCTCTCCGCGGGCCTCCTCCTCGGCGCGGCGGCGCTCGATCTCCTCATCGCTCAGGCGCACGGAGATGGAGCGGTGCGGGATGTCGATGTCGATGATGTCGCCGCTACGCACCAGGCCGATGGGTCCGCCAGGGCCGCGGCCTCCGGGGAGACGTGGCCGATGCTCAGGCCGGAGGTGCCCCCGGAGAAAGCGCCCGTCGGTGAGCAGGGCGCACTCCTTACCCAGGTGCATGGACTTGATGCACGTCGTCGGGAGAGCATCTCCTGCATGCCGGGGCCGCCGCGCGTCCCTCGTGGCTGATGATGACGACGTCGCCGGACGTCACCTGCTTGCCGAGGATCCCGGCGACGGCGTCCTCCTGGGACTCGAAGACGACGGCGGGTCCGGAGAAGGTCAGGATCGACTCGTCCACGCCAGCGGTCTTGACGATGCAGCCCTTCTCGGCGATGTTGCCGAAGAGGACGGCCAGACCGCCGTCGGCGGAGTATGCGTGCTCGATGTCGCGGATGCAGCCGGCGGCGCGGTCGGTGTCGAGAGACTCCCAGCGGGAGGCCTGGGAGAACTATCTCGGTGGTGCGCACGCCTGCGGGGGCGGCGAGGTAGCCGGTGCGGATCTCCTCGCCGACCTGGGAGCCAGGGACGCCGTCGGGGCCGGGGCGGGCGATGTCGTAGGCGGCGAGCTCGTCACCCAGGGTGGAGCGCAGGACGTTGGTGGTGGAGGTCTCCAGCAGGCCTCGCGGTCGAGCTCGCCGAGGATGCCGAGGATTCCGCCGGCGCGGTGGACGTCCTCGATGTGGTATAGGTTCGTCGACGGCGCGACCTGGCCAGGGTGGGGACCTTGCGCGAGGCGGTCGATGTCGGCGCATGGTGAAGTCGACCTCGGCCTCCTGAGCGGCGGCCAGCAGGTGCAGGACGGTGTTGGTGGAGCCGCCCATGGCGATGTCCAGGCTCATGGCGTTCTCGAAGGCGGCCTTGCGGCGATGGAGCGCGGCAGGACGGAGTCGTCGTCGTGCTCGTAGTAGGCCCGGGTGATCTCGACGATCTGGTGGCCCACCCGTTTGAAGAGCTCGCCACGGTCGGCGTGGGTGGCCAGCAGGGTGCCGTTCATGGGCAGGGCCAGCCGAGGGGCCCTCGGTGAGGCAGTTCATGCGAGTTGGCGGTGAACATGCCCGAGCAGGAGCCGCAGGTGGGGGCAGGCCAGGCGCTCGATGGCGCTGATGGTCTCGTCGGCGACCGTGGGATCGGCGGCGTCCATCATGGCGTCGATGAGGTCGAGCTTGCGGGTGGTGCCGTCGGCGGCGGTCATCTGCCCGACTCCATCGGGCCGCCGGAGATGAAGATGGCCGGGATGTTGAGCCGCATGGCGGCCATGAGCATGCGGGGTGATCTTGTCGCAGTTGGAGATGCACACGAGGGCGTCGGCGCAGTGGGCGCTGACCATGTACTCCACGGAGTCGGCGATGAGGTCACGGCTGGGCGGGGAGTAGCATGCCGTCATGGCCCATGGCGATGCCGTCGTCGACGGCGATCGTGTTGAACTCCTTGCCAGGCCGCCGGCGCCTCGATCTCGGTGGCTACGAGGCGCCCGACGTCGCGCAGGCCCACGTGTCCGGGGACGAACTGGGTGAAGGAGTTCGCGATGGCGATGATAGGTTTGCCGAGTCCGAGTCGCCCTGACGCCTGTGGCCCGCCACAGAGCGGGCGCCCGCCATGTTGCGGCCGTGGGTGGAGGTAGCGCTGCGGTACTGCGGCATGAGCGGTTCCTTCTCAGGCAAGCGGACTGGAACGGCGTCGCAAGGAGCCGGCCGCAGGAATGGCCAGCGCTTCACGACGCCGTGTTGCCATGGCGTAGCCCTCGTTGGCCCCTGGTGCCGCACCGCATCCTCTCCTGAGACG